>Ga0208958_1000453_pt1 | contig 49097 bp, 42 predicted proteins | sample RifOxyB1_FD_184032 | JGI IMG/M metagenome (GOLD analysis project Ga0208958, IMG submission 184032) | Soil microbial communities from Rifle, Colorado - Rifle Oxygen_injection B1 (SPAdes) | ecosystem: Environmental > Terrestrial > Deep subsurface > Rock core/Sediment | place: Rifle, Colorado...
TTGATGGAAAAAGATTATAAAGTCGTGCCTTACTGCGCTCGTTGTGGCACGCCGCTGTCATCGCACGAAGTCGCTTTGGGATACGAGGATGTTGAAGAAACCTCGGTTTATTTGAAGTTTAAGGTTGAGAAAAGTGGCTTGCCCTTCGACACGGCTCAGGGCATGCCAGTAGATAAAGATATTTATCTACTGGCATGGACGACAACGCCGTGGACCTTGCCGGGCAATGTTGCTTTAGCCGTTAATCCTGAGATTGATTATGTTTTCATTAAAGTCAATTCCGGAGAAGTTTTTATTTTGGCAAAAAACAGACTTTCGATTCTTTCCGAGAAATACGAAGTCATTAAAGAAGTGAAAGGCAAGGACCTTGTCGGTATGCGCTATGAGCCTTTGTTTGATTATTTACAAAAACAGAATCCTAAGAACATTGAGAATGCTTTTCAGGTTTTACCAGCTAGTTTTGCTACGGATACAGATGGTACTGGTATTGTTCACACGGCCGTGATGTATGGCGAAGATGACTTTAATTTGGGAAAACAAACAAACCTGCCGTTTTTCCATACGGTTGATGCTAATGGAAAGTTCATTGACGCGGTTGAAGAATGGAAGGGTATCTGGGTCAAAGATGCTGACCCGTTGGTCAGAGCTTGGCTTCAAAAAGAAGACAAGCTATTGAAAGAAGAAAAAATCACACATACTTATCCATTCTGCTGGCGTTGCAAAACTCCTTTGCTTTATTATGCTTACAGTTCTTGGTTTATCCGGATGAACAAGGTCAAGCAGAAGTTGATTGAAAATAACAAAAAAATTCACTGGGAACCCGAACATCTCCAGCAAGGCCGTTTCGGCGAATGGTTGCGAGAGTTAAAAGACTGGGCTTTATCGCGAGACAGATATTGGGGTACGCCCTTGCCAGTCTGGGAATGTGAAAAAGATTCCAATCATAAATTCGTTGTTGGTTCACTGACTGATTTTTCCGAGCATGCTCTTTCAAAGAATAAATATCTTTTAATTCGTCACGGCGAGTCACAGTCAATCATTGACAATCTTTTAATTGATTTTTCCGGTGATCAAAAAATTCCCAACCATCTTACCGAAAACGGAAAACAACAAGTTATTGGACTGGCGCAAAAGATCGCTACGGAGAAAATCGATGTTTTTGTTGTTTCTGATTTAACAAGAACAAAAGAGACCGCCGAAATTTTGAAGAGCAATTTTCCAGAAGCCGAATTAATCTATGACAAGAGGTTAAGAGAGGTTGATGCCGGAATATTGAGCGGTAAGCCGATTAAAGACTATGACAGTTCTTTTAAAGGTAGTGACTGGTTTGGTTTTAAGCCTGAAGGTGGCGAGAGCTTTCAAGATGTTCTCAATCGTTCTTTTGAGCTTTTTAAAGAACTGGAAAAAAAGTATTTCGGGCAGACAATCGCTTTGGTTTCGCACAAAGGCGTGCTCTCAACGCTGTGGTCTGGACTTAATAATAATGATCATGGCGTTCCTGGGTCAAGAAAGTTTGGTTTGGCAGAGTCGCGCGAGTTTGTTTCAAAAAATCTGCCCTATAACGAGAAAAACGAAATTGATCTTCATCGACCATATGTTGATGATATCTTTTTGAAATGCACGGAATGCGCCGCGTCAAACGCGACTGGCATGTCAGACGCGGTGGGGTCGAAGATGCTTCGAGTCAAAGAAGTGATTGATGTTTGGTTTGATTCCGGTGCCATGCCCTTGGCTCAGTTTCATTTTCCGTTTGAACAGATGAACCAAGGCGATGATCCGGCCAAGATTGATTACCAAAAATTGATCAGAGAAAAACTTCCATTCCCGGGTGATTACATTTCCGAAGCCATTGATCAGACGCGTGGTTGGTTTTATACGCTACTGGCGATCTCAACAGCCCTTGATCTGGGTCCGTCTTATCTGAACGTTGTCTGCGTTGGCCATGTTTTGGATAAAAATGGTGAGAAAATGTCAAAGTCTAAAGGCAATATTGTTGACCCCTGGCAGATGATAGAAAAATACGGAGCTGATTCTTTGCGATGGTATTTTTATACGGTTAATTCGCCTGGAGAATACAAAAAGTTTTCGGAAAAAGACCTGGCCGTATTCTCACAAGAATTAATGACGGTTTCGAACGTTCTGAAGTTTTTCGAGCTTTATTCTCCCGAATTGAATCGCATCGGACTTGGCGAGGCTGGCGCTCTAGAAAAATCAAATCTTGAACCGCAGAATCTGCTTGATAAATGGATTTTGTCGAGACTGGAAGTAATTTCATCTGGCGTCGATAAGAATTTGTCAGAATACAAAATTTTTGAAGCCTCGAGATTGTTGAGAGAGTTTTTTGATGATCTGTCTCGGTGGTATTTGCGACGTTCCAGAAAGAGGTTCCAAAAACCAGAGTCGCAAGAGCAGTTTGAAAAAGATCTTCAATTCTTTGCCGGTATTCTTTTGGAACTGGCAAAGTTAATGGCGCCGTTCACGCCGTTTTTAGCAGAACAGATCTGGCAAAGCATTAACAACAAGTTGATAAACAAAAAAGAATCGAGTGTTCACTTAAGTTTATGGCAGGAATTACCAGTTGTTTCTGACTCGGAAAAGATTATTTCAGAGATGACACGGGTGAGAAAAATTGCCGAACAAGGACTTGCTTTGCGCGCCAAGGCCGGCATTAAAGTCAGACAACCACTGCAAGCATTGAAGCTGCTAAATATGAATATTTCGGAAGATGCCAAGCAAATTCTTTGCGAAGAACTTAATGTTAAAGAAGTGGAAACTGTTAGAAAGTTTTCCGAAGGCATTGTTTTTGAAGAAGGTGTTGGACTTGATACAAGAATTACGGAAGAGTTAAGGAATGCAGGCCTGGCTCGTGAATATATTCGGATTCTTCAAGAAAAAAGGCAAGAAAAAGGGTACTTGCCGCAAGAAAAAGCAAGACGCTACTCTGTAGATGAACCATCTTTCATGGAGTTGTATGAAGTTTCTGGATCTACAAATACAATACTTGTTCGTCAGGTACCACCAGAAAATGTAAGAGAGGAGATAGAAATAAACGGTCAGAAATACGTAATTGGTTTAGAAAAGTAAATTTTCTAGGACACTTCGCAAAAATCCCGCTTAAGCGGGATTTTTGCTATCAACACATCGGAACTCAGGCGGCTTTTATCTTAATAATCCCAGGAACTTTGAGTTTTCACGGAAAATCTCGATTGTTTCCTGTGCGGTTTTTCTGGCTTTTTTTGTGCCTTCAACCAGGATTTCTTTTGTTTCTTTGGGTCGGGATTCAAAGTATTTTCTTTTTTCCCTGATTGGTTCAAGAAAGTTATTCAAAGCCATGAAAAGCTTTTGCTTGACCTCGATGTCGCCAACAGCGCCTTTTTTGTATCTTGATTTGAGATCAGCTACCTCGTCTTTATTCGGGTTGAAAGCGTCGTGATAAATAAACACCGGGTTGCCGGCAACCTTGCCGGGGTCGGTGGCGTGGATTCTTTTCGGATCAGTGTATATTGACATAACCTTCTCTTTCAGAGTTTTTTCGTCGTCAGAAAGCAAAATCGAGTTGCCGCCGGATTTTGACATTTTGGGCTTCCCGTCTGTGCCGCAAAGCCTGGCGACCCTACCGATTTTAGCTTCGGGAATCACAAAAGTTTTGCCAAAAGTCTTGTTAAAATCCTTGGCAATCTCTCTGGTTTGTTCAATCACGGGTGACTGGTCTTCGCCTACTGGCACTAAATCGGCATTGAAAGCAAGAATATCGGCCGCTTGTAGAATTGGGTAGTTAATAAAGCCGACAGAAGGATCAAGTTTTTTGTATTTGACCTCATCTTTGACAGTTGGGTTCATCATCACTCGAGAGTGTTTGACCATGGTCATGAAAAATGAATAAAGTTCAAGAATTTCCGGTACGCCTGATTCCAGAAAAATCGTCGCCACATTCGGATCTAATCCAACAGCCAGGTTATCGAGAACAACATTGTGGCCGTCGTTGTTAATACGGTCGGCCTCATAGTAGTGATTAGCATAGGCATGAAGGTTGGCGAGCATGATATAAGTGTCGAACTTGTGTTGGAGTTCGATTCTGTTTTCCAAGGAACCAACATAATGGCCAAGGTGAAGCTTGCCCGTTGGCGTGTCGCCAGTGAGAATTCGTTTTTTTGTTTTTGGTGTTGATCTTGTGTTCATGTTTATATTTTATCTTAATAATGAATTAAAAAAACTCCCTGACGGGAGCTTTAGAATTACGCGCAAATAAGCTCTATTGCCAGAGGTTTTTAACTATTGTTCGCCACCAAAATTTCAGTATTGAATTCATTTCCTGATTATAAGTTATTTCAGCTAAATTTCAATAACTTGTCTTTTTCGTATCTTTATGTTATTAATAATAGTATCGGGGCTTTGCGAATCCGCATACTAGTTAACACCTCATTGATCCCGCGGTAGGAGATAGGAAACGCCGTCGGCAGATAGTAGTGATACATCAGACATTGAGGAAGGAATTTCGCAATTGTGCCCTAGATTAGCCTAGGTGCTTGGGTTATTGCAAGATTCAATAACTGAGGGCCAGAATAATACTCTAGCCGCCTATCCCCAACTAGAGGAAAATCTGATTTTAAAAGCCGTCATCATGACGGCTTTGCTATATTCATTGTTTGTGCTATCATGGTTTATCTTTATGGCAGCAATCGCCAAAATTCTTTTGAGGCTACTGGCTAATTTTGTAGGTTTACAAATAGCCATTAACTACATTCCTGGTATTTCTTTTTCAGGCGCGTTTTTAGATCTGGCAAGAGCCGCGGCAATCATCACTTTACTAAACATTCTTTTGAAGCCGTTTTTGGAGTTTATTCTGGCGCCGTTTGTCTTCATTACTCTTGGTCTTTTTGGTTTAATCATCAATGCCGCCATGCTTTGGTTGGCGACTTACTGGGCGCCACAGTTGAGTTTTTCCAATTTTCTTGCTTTACTTTACACGACTTTGATTATCACTTTTATCAATTATTTATTTGACATGGTAGAAAAGAAAAATGACTAAACAATTTTTAAGCATTGTCCAGATTACTCTTTCGGTTTTAGTGGTTGTTTCAATTCTTCTGCAGCAGAAAGGTGAAGGCCTGTCTGGTGTCTTTGGCGGCCTGGGAGAATTTTATGCTACCCGTCGCGGTCTGGAGAAGACTGTTTTTATTGCTTCGATTATTTTTGTTTTTCTTTTCGCCGTCTCTATCGTCGTGGGTTTGTTTTTCGTTTAACTGCCGAACGGCAGATTTTTAGTTTCCCTCATTGTCTAAAAGTTAAATACTGAATGTTGCCCTTATTGGAAAAGTCAAAGAGCTTTTTTTTGAAGCTGTCTTTTAAAAGATTGATCAGTGGTTTTCTTGGTCTTGGCCTGAGGGATAAAATTATTTTTTCCTTTTTGATTATTGCCGGTACGATCGGTTTGTCTTTATTCTCCGCGAGATTTTATTTTTCGAACACGGTTTTGATCCCAGAATCAGGCGGCGTTTACACTGAGGCGGTCATTAGTTTTCCAAGGTACGTTAACCCCGTTATTCCTGATCAGAATAACGCCGAGGAGATTCTTGAGAGCCTGGTCTTTTCAAGTCTTTATAAGCCAGACGGACAAGGAGGGGTGTTGCCTGATTTGGCTGAATCAATGACCCTTTTTGAGGAGGGGAAGGTTTTTCTGGTGTCTTTGCGGGAGAACATATTTTGGCATGATGGCGAGCCGCTGACAGCAAGGGATGTGATTTTTACGTTAGAGCTTTTGAAAAATCAGGAGCTCCAGAATCCACTGGCAGATTTTTGGAAAGAAATCGCTGTTGAAATCTTGTCAGATAAAACCTTGAAATTTACTTTGAAAAAAAGCTATCGATTCTTCCCTTTTTATCTAACCTTTAGAATTATGCCCGAGCATATCTGGAAAGATACGCAGGTTAACGCTTTTGTGTTTTCTGAATATAATTTAAAACCAATCGGCTCTGGTCCGTATAAATTCAAGAAAATCATTCAGGATAAAGACGGGAAAGTGATTTCGTATGGTCTTGTGGCTTTTGATAAATATTACGCCGGACCATATCTTGAATCTTTTAACCTAAAGTTTTTTGGTGATGAAGCGGCGGCCTTAAGCGCGTTTAGGAAAAAAGAGATAAATGGATTGGCCGTGAGTTTACCGGGGGAGTCTTCAAATTACGAGATGAAAAAAATTCTTGAAGCTCAGGTCTTTTCTTTGTTGTTTAATAACAGCAATGAACTGTTGAAAGATTTTTCTATCAGGAAAGCAATTAATTTGTCTATAAATAAAACAGCTGTTCTGTCTGAATCATTCCCGGGAGCCGGTTCGTTAACGGACTCCGCGATTCCACTAAAAAGATTTTCCGAAAATTTCAAAGATGTCTTTGATCAAGCGAATGCAAAGGAGATATTGCTTGACGACGGTTGGCAGGATAAAGATGAGGACGGATTTCTTGAAAAGAGGCTTTCTTCAAAAACAAAAACTGTTACAAAATTGGAGTTGTCAATTCTTTTTCATGATACACCCGGAATCACTAACGTAGCGGAAAGAATCAAGACTGATTTGGCGGCCGTCGGAATCAGCGTAATATTGAAACCAATGGGGGTAAATGAGTTTTCTTCGAGGCTGCAGACGAGGTCATATCAGATGGTGCTCTTGGGTCTTTCCAGCCCAATCGGAAAAGAACCAGATCTGTTTCCATTTTGGCACTCTTCTCAGTTATCTTCTCCTGGTTTGAATTTCGCCGTTTATGAAAACAAAGAAGTTGACAAGATCCTTTCCTATATTAGAGGAACCAAAGATGCTGATATCAATGAATCTTATGAGGAACTCGACGCTTTGATAAAAAATGATTTACCCGGAGTATTTCTGTTTCAGCCACAAATTAATTGGTTTGTTGATGAATCGTTTCATGTTCCTCCGGTCGAGTTTATTTCTGATTCGGGGGTGAGATTTTCACGGGTTAACGAGTGGTATTTATATCTAAAAAGAGTCTGGAAGCGCTAAAATATGAACCTGAAAGATATTCAAATATTACTGGAAAGTTTCAACTTGGGGGTCAGGGACGGGCGTGTTTTTGTCAAGAGATCAGGACTTTTTTCTTCTCGTGCAAGTTTTTTTATGGCCGGCATGGGAGGCTCTATATTGGCGGCGGAATTGTTTCGTGATCTTACGGGAAATAATTTTCAGATTATCGAAACCTACTCTTTGCCGAAGATAAAGGACGGCAAGGATGCCGTGGTTTTTTGTTTTTCTTATTCAGGGAACACAGAAGAAACTTTGTCTGTATTTCGCGGAGCGGAAAAACTCGGTATTAAAACTCTGTGTTTTAGCCGTGGCGGTCGGTTGAAAAAACTTTCCCAACCGAAAAACTTTTTCGAAATTCCTGACTTTTTAGCACCTCGATTAGCTGTACCCTTTATGCTGGGAGTGCTCTGGGGAATTTTTTCAAAGGGAAGCGTTCCGTTTAAAGAAAGCCCGCTCCCGGAGAGAAAAAGATTAAGTACTTTGATCGGGCAAATGAAAAATAAAATTATCCTCGTTTATTCTCCGCATTCACTGAGGGGTTTAGCGCATTTTTGGGAGATTAACGTGGATGAAACCGCAAAACAGCCGTGTTTCTGCGGTGAAATTCCCGATATCAATCATCACGATCTTGCCAGTTTCACGAACAAGAAATTTAGAAACCGTTTTTTCGCGATCTTTCTCGAAGATAACAGTTTTCTCAATAATAGAATCAATTTGACTGCCAAGTTTTTTGGAAAATATCTAGGCATTGATTCTGTTATTTTTAAGATTTCAAAGAAAAATGCGATCAGGGATTTTTTGTCGCAGTTCGCACTTATCTATGCCCTTTCTTTCAAGCTAGCAGAGATAAATAAGATTGATCCTTTTGAAAATTTAATTCAGGAAAGATTAAAAAAGGAGCTTAAAAAGAGATAGTGACAATGCCCAGGTGGCGGAATCGGCAGACGCGCTAGCTTCAGGTGCTAGTGACCGCAAGGTCGTGGGGGTTCAACTCCCCCCTTGGGCACGGAAAATAATTAATTAAAATTTAAGTAGTTTTATGATTTTACAGAAAAAGACTGGGAATCAGTTAATCGTTAAGCCAGAGTCGGGCGAATCTTTGAAGATTATTCCCCTGGGTGGCTTGGAAGAAGTCGGTCGCAACATGACTGTTTTTGAATATGGTTCAGACATTGTTATCCTTGATATGGGCCTTCAATTTCCTGAAGAAGATATGCCTGGGATTGATTATGTTATTCCCAATATCAGTTATCTGAAAGGCAAGGAGAAAAATATCAAAGGAGTAATTCTTTCCCATGGCCACCTTGATCATATTGGCGCGGCGCCGATTTTGTTGAGAGAACTTAACTATCCTTTGACCATCGGTCGCGATCTGACCTTGGCCTTGGTTAAGAGGAGAATGGAGGATTTTGAGAAAAACTCAGCTCGGAAATTGAAAACTTTGAGAATTAATTCAACTAGAGATAGGCTTACTTTGGGGAAATTAAAGATTGAATTTTTTGAGGTTGAACACTCGATTATGGATGCTGTCGGCGTGATTATAAAGACACCTTACGAGACGATTATTCATCCGGGAGATTGGACGATGGAAAAACATCCCATGAATCGAGCGCCATTGACTTACAATCACTTGGCAAAATTGCCTTCACCAAGAATTTTGATGCTTGAAAGTCTTGGTTCGACTGACGCCAGGCATTCAAAAGTGACTGAAGAGGAAATGTACGAAAATCTTTTTGGTCTTATTCGTTCTGCTGAAGGTCGAGTGATTATTGGTACTTTTGCGTCACAGGTTTCCAGGATCGGCGAGATCATCAAGTATTCAGAAAGTATCGGCAAAAAAGTTTTTCTTGATGGTTATAGCATGAAGATGAATGTTGGCATTGCGAAGGATCTCGGTTATATCAAGGCTCATCGCGATACGCTCGTGCCGATTCCTGAAGTTGGCAAGTTTCCTTCAGATAAAATTGTGGTTATCTGTACCGGTGCTCAGGGCGAGGATAATGCGGTTTTGAACAGGATCATCAATGACGAACATCGTTATCTGAAGATCAAGAAAGACGACACCATAATCTTTTCTTCTTCGGTTATTCCTGGTAATGAACGGACGGTGCAGAAGTTGAAAGATAAGCTTTATCGGAAGTGTGACAATGTCATTCATACGGACATTTTAGATGTTCATATCAGCGGCCATTCCGGAGTTAAAGAAATTCAAGAGATATTGAAACAGGTTAAACCCGATTATTTCCTACCTGTTTATGCCAACCATTATTTTCTCAAGGAAGCAGCGAAATTAGCTGTTGGCGCCGGTATTAAAAAAGAGAAGATTTTTGTTTTGGACAATGGCTCGCAATTGGAATTCAGGCGCGGTCAGGCTCGGTTGCTGCCGCAGAAAGCTGATACTGGTTATGTTTTCGTTGATGGTCTTGGCATTGGCGATATTCCAGATCTCGTGATAAAGGACAGACAACTTATGTCTGATGACGGTATCATGGTCGTGGTTTCTCTGATTGACAAAAAAACCCAGAAACTCAAGCAAGATTCAGACGTGATTTCTCGAGGTTTTGTTTACATGAAAGAATCCAAAGAATTGATTCAAGAAGTCAGACGGAAAATCAGGGAAACAGTGGAAAAATACGCAAAGAAAAGCCACTCTCATCAAGCGGTACCGGAAGTAAACGGCAATGGCGATAATTTCTTGAAAAACATGCTTCGTGATGAGATTTCGGATTTCCTTTATTATAAAACTCAGCGCCGGCCAATGGTGATTCCGGTGATTATTCGTGTTTGAATTTATCCCTTGATTTTCTATGGAAGCGGACGGCAAAGCCGTGGGTTTTTGCGGAAAAATCCTCAAGGAAGTTTTTTAGAGGGTGAGAAATGCTTTTTAAGTTGATAATCTTAACAGATTTTCTGTTGGGCTGGAGAATCAAAAGCTGTTCAGGGGCGTGTTTTATGTTTTTCTGTAAAGCCAGCATTTTGATTTTTTTATCTTTTATCGTGTTTCGGGCGATTTTTAATTGATTTTTACCACCATCGACAATAATCAAACTCGGTTCTTGCCAGTCCGGGTGTTTTTGTCGCCGTTCGAATACTTCTTTTAACATCGCCAGATCATCAACGGCTTTTTCATTTTTTATTTTGAATAAACGCCACTGATTTTTATTAAAAGCGGCACGCTCCCAAACAGTCATGGCGGCAACGCGGTTTGAGCCTTGAAGCTGGGAAGAGTCATAAAACTCAATTCGATTTATTTTTTTAAGACCAGTAAGCTTCTTTAACTCTTCCCCGGGGCTATAGTCATGCTTGGCGCGGCCAAGTTCGTAACTTTGTTTCAGGAACTCCTGGTGAGAAAATATCTTTTCCAATCCAATCAGTTGTAATTTAAGCATTTGAGCTTTTTCAAAATCTTCATCTTTAACAGATATTTTTATTACTTTTTCGATTTCCTTTTTTAAAGATCTGTCTTTTCCTGAGAAAATCTTCTTTATTTTTTTGATGTTTGCCTGATATTTTGATTTTTCTGCTCTTGTCATTACTTGATATTTTTTACAGCAGAAACCGAAACACAAACCAATCTGCGAATTTAAACAGCGGCGCAGATGAGTTGTTTTACAGGTGCAAAACGAGAAAGTTTTCCTGACGAGATTTAAAGAGTTTTTTAGAGTTTTGCCGTCAGTGAAAGGGCCAAGGCAAAACCCTTTTTTCTGGTGTAAAACATTGATTCTTGGACAGTCTTCATCAGTAAAACACAGATGAAAATATTGTTTGTCGTCTCGGAAAACGACATTGAGTTTCGGCTGGAATTTTTTAATTAGTTCTGATTCTTTGATCAAGGCGGCAACCCCAGAATCGAAGACCGCTATCCTTAGGAACTTTGATTTTTTGAATAAATTTTCTTTTTTATTTCGCACGTGGGACAAAGCCCTGTTTTTTAAATTTATGGCCTTACCGATGTAAAGAGGTCTTTTTTGTCCGTCTAAAAATGAATAAACTCCCGGTTTTTCCGGAATTTTTTTAACCGCGTCAAGCGTGGCGCTTGAATCTTGCGAAAGTTTTAAAATCATGGATCTCGTTAGAAAGAATCTTTGATTTTAATGTAAGAGTGACGGTGGGTGCATGACGCCCTCTTTCCGTGGTTAATTAACGGGTTCGTTGTGATTTTTAACGGGACGAACAGAACTTAAGCAGACTTTGGCCGGTCATCTGTTCTGGTTTTTTTATGTTCATCATCTCAAGAATGGTTGGGGCGATATCGGGCAGACTGCCACGGATGCTTTTCTCGTCTTCCAAGATGTCTCTTTCGGTTTTTTGTCTATAGAATCTTTGATCAATTATCATGAACGGTACGGGATTGTCGTTGTGTCTCATGTCTGGTTCGCCGGTGATGGCGTCGAACATATTCTCAATATTGCCGTGGTCAGAAGTGATGATTAAAGACGTTTTTAGTTTCAAACTAGCCGTGGCAATTCTGTTTAAAATAGAGTCTAGGTACGAGACGACCTGTCTGGAAATCTCAAAATCTTTTTGGTGGCCGGCCCAGTCGGCGTTGGCAAGGTTAATGACAATAAGGTCGTAGATTTTTTCTTCCATTGCCGAAAGCAATCGTGTGGTCAGTTGTTCTGTTTGCATCCGGAAATCTTTTTCGATTTTATTTGAAGGGAGGATTATCCTCAGTTCGTTGGCGAACTGGCGGTTGACCATGCCGTTGAAGTGATAGGTGAGGAGCTTGTCCTTGGCTGATTCGGCCAGTTTTAGTTGTCTTTTATTGTTTTGCGATATTGTTTCGGTCAGACTGTTTTCGATATGCTGTTTGTTGAAGATTGTTTTGATCGGTAGGTTGCCTTCATATTCTGTCAGCGAAGCGAGATAAAGATTTTGAGGGACGGTTCTTGGAAAAGCATTGAATTCTGGCGAGGCGAATGATTCGGCGAGCTGTTTTAAGCCTTCTTCTCGGAAGTTGAAAAATAGAATGGCATCATTGTTTTTTATGACCAGAGACTCTCTCTCCTCGGTTGTTCCGATAAGGCAGGGTTCAACAAATTCTTCAGTGATGTTTTTTGAAAAAGTTTCTTCAAGGACCGTTCTTGCATCTGGTTTTATTTTTTCGCCTTGAGTGAGCATCTGAAAAACTTTTTCCGTTCTTTCCCAGTATTCATTTGAATCCATGGCATAGTATCTTCCCGAGAGGCTTGCGATCTTTATTCCTCTCACCTCGCCGAGTGTTTCCTGAAGATCTTTGATGAGATTAACGATTTCCTTGGGCGGTGTTTCTTTGCCGTCGCAGATAATGTGGAGTAACACTTTTTCTATCTTATTGTTTTTGACGAATTCCAAGATGGCGTTGAGATGCTCAATCGCAGCGTTGGTTTTTGCTGAAGATAAGAGGCCGACAAGGTGAAGCGTTGAGGAGTTTGCAGAAACGTGATTTTTTATTTGGAAAAGTATTGAGTTGTCAAAAAAAGAACCGTTTCTGATCGCCAGGGTTATTCTTGGATAGTTTTGGTAATTGATTCTTCCGGTGCCAATGGCCAGGTGTCCTATTTCCGAAGAGCCAGGATCTCCCCACGGCAGACCAACGGCAATGCCCGAGGCTTGTAGGCCAAAATGAGGAAAATTTTGCTTAAACCAATCAAAAGTTGGCGTTACCGTCTGTGTAACGGGGTTGCCTTGACTTTTTCTCCCAATACCGAAACCGTCAAGAATAATTAAAACAATAGGATTTATCTCGTTCATAAAAGGTTGGCCACTTCATTTTAGCTTTTTGTTGATGATTTATAAAGAGTTGTGTTATATTTATTTTATAGGTGATAGTTCGGTTAGTAGAATGGGAAATTTATCCGTGAGGGTAAATTTTTTAACCAAGAAGGGGTCATTCCGTCGTGGCAGGATTACTGCAACAATAGGCGGGATTAGTATATTGGTAGTACGCGTCCTTGCCAAGGACGAAGGGCGAGTTCGATTCTCGTATCCCGCTCAGTTTTTCTATGTCTTTTACAAACGCTTTTGTTTTGTCTTATAAAAACATCAACGAATTTGATCGTCGATATTCTTTGTTGACCCGAGATTTTGGCAAAATCGAGGCGGTTGTCAAAAGCATTTTAAAGTCGAACTCAAAGCTGGCCGGCCACCTTGAGCCACCGAGTCTTTGTTGGGTGGAGCTGATAGAGAGGGGCAACAGTTTTCAGTTGACCCAGGCGCTTGAGCAAAAGAATTTTTCAAAATTGAAGAAGAATCAAGGGGCTCTTTCTCTGGTGCTAAAATTATCTGATTTCATTAACGGATTTGTCGGGAAGGATACGGATGACGAATTTTTTTCTATCTGGGATTCTTTTTTGGATTACCTTGAAAGCCATCTTATTCCGGGCGAGATTCTTGACTTCGAGTTTTTAGAAGTCCAGACAGAGCTTCGATTTTTAAAACAACTTGGTTTTTTGCCTGAAGTTTCTGATCGTGATCTTGATGCTCGTTTTTTTGATGAGTATAAAATAATTCTTGGTGGAAATATCTTGGCAAAATCGGTTTTTTCGGAAGAGATAAAAAAAATCGCGCTTCGATTTAAAGATCAGGCCGCGAGCTATATGGCATAAGGTCGTTTTTTGTCGGGCTTAATTTTCGACAAACGTGACCTATACTGGGCGTGATATAATTTAATATTCCATGACAGATCAACCTTTTGATAATTTAGAATCGCCGGAATTGACTTCCGATAATGTTTTGCCAAAGGAAGATATTTTTTCTCAAAATCCGGAAATTCGGCAAGAAACAGAAGCCAGTTCGCAAGTCAAGATTAATATTTCGAAGAAACCAAGGACAGAATGGCTTGAAGAAGCTCCGATTCATGAAACTTCTCGACCAGTTCCGCAGATCTTGAAACTTAATTTTGATCTTAAAAAAGTTGCCTTAATTGCCGGCGGAGTAATCTTTCTCGGTGGCATTGTTCTTGGTTTTTTCAGTTATCTTGCGAACATGGCGCCACCAGATAATCTGGGCCTTGATATCTTGGCGGCAAATACGGTGAATGTCGGAGAGAAAGTTTTATTTGAAGTTATTATTGCTAATCGTTCGGGCTCTCAAATAATTGAAGATCTTTCCTTAACGATTCGCGCTGATGACGGAACTGTTTTTAGCGATTTGCCCGGTTCGGCATTAATGCAAAAGGCAATAGGCGATCTTGAGTCGCAAGCCGAGTTTAAAGAGCTGATCCCCGTGATTTTTTGGGGTAAGAATCATGAGCAGAGAAAGGTTGAGGTCACTGCCAGATATAATTTTGCCGGTCAGCAGAATAGTTTTGAAAAAGTTATTGAATGGAACCCAGTGATCGTGAATTCTGGCGCGCAGATGGCAATCTCTTTGCCGCAGGAAGTTCTTTCCGGAGAGATTTTTTCCGGTTATTTCACATATCGTAATGTCACGGGAAAAAAACTTTCTCAGAGCCGGTTGATTCTGGAATCGCTTAAAGGACTTTCTTTTTCTTTTATTGAGCCTCAGCATAGTTCGCGTGATTCCGTTGGGAATTATGTTTGGCAAAACACGGATCTTGAACCGCAAAAGGAACAACGAGTTAATTTTAAAGCGATTATTTCCGGCAATGATGATTCTGGACAGATACTCAAAGCCATTTTCAAGGTTCCGGTTAGAGGGAAAGATATAGTTATCTCAGAGACCGACGAAGATTTGGTGGTCGTTGCCAATCCTCTTGCTTTAGACGTGACTATCAATGATTCTCGTGTTTATTCAGTGACGCCTGGGGAAAATTTACAGTATAAAATAAATTTCAAAAATAATTACAGCGTGCCCCTGAAGGATGTGGTTATCTCGGCTGATTTTTCAGATCCATGGGTTGATCAATCATCAATCAGGCTCGATACGGGATTTTATTCCTCAAAAACAAAGAAGATCACCTGGAATGGCGGCAACACGCCTGCTATCCTGTCTTTGGATTCCGGAGAGACAGGTGAGGTTATGGTCTACCTCGGGGTTAAAAAGATCTACCCCAAAGGAGCGATTAATAACCAAATGAACGTTAAGATCGAGATCTCGGCAGCCAATAAACCTGGCAGTATTGGCACGCAGGTTCTGACGAAAACAGAGTCGGTTTCAAAGATTAACGGCCGTCTCGTTTTGATTCCCAAAGTTTTATTCAAAGACAATCCGCAAACAGGGTTTACGAATCTTGGTATGGCGCAGCCAAAAGTGAATAAGGTGACTCAGTATAGTTTTTATCTTGATCTTGAAGCTCAGGCAAATGATTTCAAAAATGTTTTTATCACGACAACGTTCCCGGCCAATGTCTCTTATGACGGTAAAATTAAGGGCGACACAGAAACTACGGAATTTATTTTTAATCAAAGAACGGGGCAGCTGACTTGGAGAGTTGATTATTTGCCTGCTTGGCAGAAAAAGAGCATCGTTTTTCAGATTGGTGCCTTGCCGTCAATGGATCAGCTTGGCCACTTGATGCAAATAGTCGAAGACATTAACGTTACCGGAGACGATGTTTTCACTTTTAATAAATTTAAAGAAGTGGTTAGAGGCATTTTTTCCGATTTGCCGCATGATAATATTGTTGATCAGGGCACGGGCCGGGTAGGGCAGTAAAATAAGTTAAAAGTCAAAGTTAAAAATTCAAAAGCTTGTAGAATTTGATGTTTTGAAATTTTATTATGAGTGAAATGAAGAATAATTTGATGGAAAAGATCGTTAGTCTTTGCAAGAGACGCGGGTTTGTGTTTCCCAATTCAGAGATTTACGGTGGCATGAACGCCCTCTATGATTATGGTCCCTTGGGCGCGCTTTTGCGGAAAAACATTTTTGATCTTTGGTGGAGAAAAATGGTGACGGAAAGAGAGGATGTTTTTGGAATTGACGGGAGGATTATTTTGCATCCAAAAGTTTGGGAAGCATCTGGTCACGTTTCTGGTTTTGCCGACGCTTTGGTTGAAGACAAAAAAACTCACAAAAGGTATGCCGCTGACAAGCTGATTGAAGAACAGCTCAATCTGTCCGTTAAGAGCAATGATATTGAAGCAATCAGCGGCTTGATCAAAGGAGGAAAGTTAAAAAGCCCAGAGGGTAATGAATTAACCATGCCGAAAAACTTTAATCTTTTAGTGCCGGCTTATTTAGGTACGGTTGAGGGCGAGAAAACTCAGGTTTATTTGAAAGGTGAATCATGCCAAAACATTTACGTTAATTTCAAACAAGTTTTTGAGTCGATGCACAAACCATTACCCTTTGGTATTGCCCAGGTTGGTCGTGCTTTCAGGAACGAGATTACGTCGTCTGGACAGTTTCTGTTCCGTCAAAAAGAGTTCGATCAAATGGATGTGCAGTATTTTTGCAGGCCAGAGGATTCATCAAGATTCTATGAAGACTGGAAAACGATTCGCTGGAACTGGTATCTCAACGATCTCGGTCTTTCGGAAAAGCGCTTGAAGTGGCGTCAACATGCTGATGAGGAGCGAGCTTTTTATGCCAAGGATGCTTGGGATATTACTTATGATTTCGAGGGCATGGGCTTTAAAGAGCTGGAAGGCTTGCACGATAGAGGCGACTATGATCTTTCTCAACACCAAAAATTTTCCGGCGAAGACCTATCTTATTTCGATCCGGAAACAAAGAGAAAATTTATTCCGTTTGTTGTCGAAAGCTCGGCCGGGTTTGATCGTAATTTTTTGGCTATTCTGTTTGAAGCTTATCGGGAAGATGGCGAAAGAGTTTATTTGAAACTTAAACCGTATTTGGCGCCGTATCAAGCGGCCGTGTTTCCGCTTCTGGCCAACAAGCCGCAGTTAGTTGAAAAAGCTCGCGAAGTTTATGAGGTTTTGAAAAAACAGTCGGGGTTGAATATTGTTTGGGATGAACGTGGGAATATCGGTAAAAGATATTATTCTCAAGACGAAATCGGCACGCCGTTTTGTGTGACCATAGATTTTGAGACACTGGAAAACAATACGGTCACGGTCCGGGACAGGGATACAGCCAAACAGGAAAGGGTGGGGTTGGGGGATTTGAAACTTTATTTGATTGACAAGATTATTCTCTGATACGAGTGATATAACGCAGACCTCATCTTTAAGCTAGGGGTGTTTGGCAGAAGTGGAACTTTCAAATTTGTGATATTATAGTGGTGTAATTAAAAATTAATAATTTTTAAAAATATGGCCACTGGTTGGAGAGGAAAAATTGAGGACGAAGCGTCAGCTGTTGAAAGAAAGAATGCTGCAAATAGAGAGGCTCGTCGTATGAGCGGTTTTAGTTTTTCTTATGATGTTGAAGATTTTATCAGTAAGTCTAAGAAGAGAGACCCCGGAGCATTTGCTGCTTTTGATGAAGTCAAATGGAAACAAGTGATGGCAGAGGCTGGCCTGGAGAAACTAAAAATTATTTTAGGCAGATTAAAAGATGACGGTATTATTGCTCAAGATGTTTTAAGTTTGGAAGATGTTGTTGATGATAAAACAGCAGAGGCTGTTGAAAAATTTATTGAGTATTTGAATGAAGTTTAAGACGTTGATTTTCGTTTCTATCACCAAACCGCCTGAAAGGGCGGTTTGGTGTTGGGAATGTTTTTATTCTATAATACACACACGATCATAAGCTGATTTTTCATGTCTCAAAAATTTTTCATCACGACCGCGATTCCCTACGCCAACGGCGAACCCCACATCGGCCATCTTTTGGAGTTTATTCAAGCTGATGTTGTTGCTCGTCATCAGCGCCTTCTGCAAAAAGAAGTTTGGTTTTTAACTGGCACGGATGAGCACGGCATTAAGATCGCCGAAACTGCCAAGAAAAAAGGCAAAGAACCGCAGCAATTTGTTGATGATATCTCCGGCAAATTCAAAGAGTCAGCCGAAGCCTTGAATGTTTCTTTTGATTATTTTATCCGGACAACGGACAAGAAAAACCATTGGCCGAATGTGGCTAAGATCTGGCGGTCAATACTGGATTCGGGCGATATTTATAAAGGCCATTATAAAGGTCGCTATTGTGTTGGCTGCGAAAAATATTTGGTTGAGTCTGATCTTGAAGATGGCAAATGCCAAATTCACAAAAAAGAACCGATTGAAATTGACGAAGACAATTATTTCTTCAAACTTTCAAAATATCAGGATCAACTGAAAAACATTATTGAGTCCGGCGGTCTAAAAATTATTCCCGAGTTCAGAAAAGCCGAAGTTTTGGGATTTATTGAGAATGGATTACAAGACGTCAGCTTTTCCAGGCCAAAAAACAAGTTGGAATGGGGCATTCCCGTGCCCGACGATGACGAGCAAGTGATCTATGTCTGGGCCGATGCTTTGACAAACTATCTTTCCGGCGTGGAGTATGCGCAAGCTGGTGGTAAGTTTCAGAGATTTTGGCCGCCGGATCTGCAGATTGTCGGCAAAGACATCTGGAAGTTTCATGCTTTAATCTGGCCCGCCATGCTTTTGTCAGCTCATCTGCCCTTGCCAAAATCTTTGATGATCCACGGTTTTTTGACCGTTTCTGGTGAAAAGATCTCAAAATCACTTGGCAACGGTATCTCGCCGATTGAGATCATGAAAAAATACGGTGTTTCGAGCGACGCTGTGCGTTACTTTTTTCTGCGCGAGATAAATCCTTTTGAAGACGGGGATTATTCTCATGAAAAGTTCAAAGCTCGTTATAATGGCGATCTGGCCAATGGTGTTGGTAATTTAGTTTCGCGCGTCTCTAAGCTTGGGAATTTGTATGGAAAGGAGATCGGGCTTCAAGAAAATGATTTTCAGGAAAAAATTAACTCTGTTTGGAATGAGTATGAAAAATTGATCTCAGAATACAGATTCAACGAGGTCCTGAGCTTGATTAACCGACTGGTTTCTGAGGGTGACAATTATGTGAATGAGCATAAGCCGTGGGAGCTTTTGAAACGTGACACTTCAACAAGCTCAGAACAAATTGCGGGGCAATTTGAAAAGGTAATCTCTTCGTTGGTTTTGCTTTTGGGAAATATTGCCTGGATGTTAGATCCTTTTATGCCGCAAACTTCGGAAAAGATTTTGATAATGTTAGGTTTGGCGAGTCCCAAAGGGATGAGTGGCGAGCAAAGTCGAATCATTGGTTCTGAAAATTACGGCTGGATAAACAAGAAAATCAGGTTTTCAGAATACTCAAGTTTATTCCCGCGGCTGGAAAAATAACTTTTTGATTTTCCGTCGTGGCTCGATAGGAGCATCCTTTTCGGCGTTATTATGTCCTGTCCACTATACTGTCGATCGGTAGTATAGTGGACAGGACAAGAAATAAAGCCATATCCACGCTTGTTTAATTCAATGTGACTATAAGGCATTGTAGTACTTGCAAAAGTGTCTATTTCGTGCTATAATATAAGTATCGTACGGTTGGCTTGAGAGTAATTTCAGTCAACCTTTGTCAATTCAAAGCGGGGAAGCCTAACCCCGCATTACTCAAAAAGAAAGGTAGGTTAAAATGGCAAGGTTAGCCTTGGAACCCTTTATGGGACATGATTATATGGTCATCGCGACCATAGTAGATCATTTTGGACTGATTTTGGAAAGTTATCAGTCCAATGGAGACTGGGTCATCACGGACCCTGTCTCGAAGTTCCAGTGTCGACTTCGCCTCAATGAGGCGAAAAAGACACAGAGATTCTCACGCGCCCCGCAGGACGGTTTGCCTCAGCCTGGACAAACGATTCTTTTCCGCCGTGACGCGGAAAAAGAAAACCCGCAGTTTGTCGCCGCTATTGACGAAGTCGTCAAAGCGGTTGAGAAAGATGGCGTCTTGGGGAAAATGATAGATGTCATGAAAACACTGGGTTGCTGACCCAGTCTGGCGATAACCAATCCGAAAGGATCACTCGCCTTGGCTTAAAGCCTAAATAATGAAGACTCACTGGTTAAGGTGATTCTAGTCGGTGGGACACCGAGTCTTCCGTAACCTCATGTAGTCTGGAGAAAAGGGCAGACGGCAAGTTCATGAGGAATCGAAAAAGATGGGTAGAGCACGGTCTCGCGATCATGAAAGACGCGAGGCGAAACAGTGCTTCGCCAGGTAGAGTTTGATGCCTGGTCCCGCGCTTTCTCGGCGCAAGGAATTTCCGCATCCCGGGATGGCGGATCCGAATAAATAGAGAAAACAGCTCCTTGGGGGAGCGAAGAATTGAAGTAATTATACAAAAAGCCGCGACATTGTTCGCGAGCTTTTTCGTTTTTAGAGGCAACAAACTACGTTGACTTTTGATGTTCTATGTGCTATAATATAATTATCGAACCTAAACAATTTAAACTGGTAACCAGACCAGCGGCAACCCCGACATCATCGGTCGGGGCCAAGTTTTCCTCTAGAAAGGAGGATGAGATGGATAAATTACATCAACTACTGGGTGTAGGAGAAATTTCCATGCCAAACATCGGGGAGAAGGTTTTCCTGGATGTTGGAACGTCTTCCAGGATTCCAGAGTTGTGTGCGTCTCTTGATGTCGCGATTGCACATCTTAAGAACGATGCGATCGTGAATTTGGGATGGCAGGAGGCAGGAGTACGATTCAGTTCGCATTCCCGCTTTATACTAGCCACCCTGAACGAGGAGTGGCTGGAAGCCATGGTTTCCGAAAGCCTGCGGGGCTCTAAACATTACTCTTCGGCTCTTCAGCGGAGGTTCGACGGTCGAGCCCTGAGGCTGGGCCATGGTGATGGTATCTGTCATTGCGACATTTGCGAGCATAACGCGAAGGTTGTCGCGCACCTGAAGTCCTAACTTTCGTTTCCACAAGGGAAACAACCTTGTAAAAAAGTTGGCTTCTGGATTGAGTCCCGTTGATTACAGAGCCAAAGTCTAATCCTGTGCCTACTCGGAGTAAGTCCTGCGGGAGCCGAAATACATTGGATTGCAACTCTTCTAGGGGATTTACGCAAGTGAATCCCAAAATCTCCAAAGGGGAGAAAAGTTCTTTCAAGCAATTATTTCAAAAGCCCGGCTTATCAGCCGTGGCTTTTTGGTTATATTCAAGTATAGCTCAGTTCTTTTTTGCTACGTTTACTATCTTATAGTTGCTTCCGATTAACCTAGGTTAACTATTGACAGGTGCATTAACCTAGATTAACCTGCATATATGAAGAAAGAGTTTTTTACAACGACTCAACTGGCAAAAATCTTAGGAATAAGCAGGATCGCGGTTTTTAAAAGAATTAAAGCCGGGAAAATTGATGCCATTAAAGACGGCAGGGATTTTTTGATTCCAATAAACAGCATTAAAGAAATTTCAGGTCATGATTTGAAATCAGAAGAAAAAGAATTGATCGAAAAGTCAGTTGAACGAATCGTCAAACAATACGGAGAAGCCTTGCGTCTTTTGGGTGAGGAATGATGGATATGAAAATTGAGAGCTTGTCTGTGAGAGAGGTTGAAGCAGTGGCTTTTGTTTTGGCAAAGAAACTAATGTCTTGGGATGAACCGATTCCGGAGTTCGGTTCTCGTTTCCCGAATATTTTAGAGAGTTGCTTGGCGGTGCCGTTTTCCACGTTTGCCAGAAAAAATCTTTATCATGGGCTTGAAGAAAAAGCGGGGATTTTGTTTTATCTTTTGATCAAGAATCATCCGTTTCAAAACGGCAATAAGCGAATTGCGACAGCAACCTTGCTTTATTTTTTGATGAAAAACAGGAGATGGCTGGAGACCGATCATCATGAGCTGTATCGGTTTGTCAAATGGGTGGCGGAAAGCAACCCTAAATTACAAAAAGAGACTGTTCTGGCTGTCGGGAAGTTTATTAAAACTTACTTAGTGAAATTATAATATAGACGAGCTTCGTCTTGTGTCCCAGACTTGAATTTTTAATTATTTCTTATGTTATTTGATACTCATTGTCATTTTCCTCACGCGAAATACAAAAAAACTTCAGAAGATGTCGTGGCTGATGCCAGAATGGCGGAAGTAAGTTTATTAATGAATATCGGTACGAGTTTGAAAGAAAGTCGTCGAGCGATTGAAACGACGAAAAAGTTTGACGATGTTTATTGTAGTATTGGTATTTATCCTCATGACGACAGGGATCATGCGGTTAATGTCTTAGAAAAGAAGCTTGAGGAGTTTTTGTCGCAACCTTCAAAAATAAAAGCCATTGGCGAGATCGGTTTGGATATTTCGAATTGGCAAGGCGGCAGAAATTTAGAAGAGCAACTCGAGCTGTTTGAAATTCAGATTCAGTTGGCAGTGAAGAATCATTTGCCGATCGTGATTCATAACCGCAACGGCGATAAAGAAGTTTTGGAGCTGGTTGAAAAATATTCAAAGGATGGATTAACTGGTGTTTGTCATTGTTTTACACAGGATTGGGAATACGCTAAAAAAATGCTTGATTTTGAATTTTATCTTGGGTTTGGTGGCATCATTACTTATCAATCAGGGGAGTATCTTTCGGAGATTATCAAAAAGATGCCCCTTGATAGAGTTCTGGTCGAAACCGACTCGCCTTATTTACTGCCAGAGCCATTACGTACTCAAAATAAAGGCGAGGCTAATGAGCCCCAAAATGTGGTTTTAGTAGCGCAAAAAATTGCTGAGATCCGAAGCGTGAGTTATGATGAAGTGTGCAAAATTACTTATGAAAACGGAAAAAGAATCTTTAAAATTGACTGAAAATAAGGCTTTCCGGTTGATCACTGAGAAAATTAAAAAATCAAAAAAAGTTTTATTGATTGGTCATCGTAGCCCCGATCTTGACTGCGTCGGTTCTCTTGTTTCGTTTTTTTATGTTTTGAAATCCAGGGAAAAAGATGTCAGGGTTTTGAGTGATTTTAAGCATTCGGCTTGGACAAACTTTAACAATCCAGAAATATCAAGAAAGGTTAGTCGTGAATTCAATCCCGACCTGGTGATTATGGTTGATTATTCAAATAGAGATGTTTTGGAACTGGGAGCTTTGAAATTTTTGGAAAAGCAAAATGCTTTTATTATCACGATTGATCATCACAAGAAACACAGTCAGCTTGGTGACTTGATCTATATTGACGACAGCATTCATTCTTGCTGTGAAATTTTATCGCGTTTGTTTTTTTCAATGAAGGTTGATCTTACCGAGAAAACCAGAACGGCTCTTTTGACGGGAATGCTTCATGATACCGGCATTTTTGCTTATTATCCATTGACGTTGAAAAGCATGAGGACGATTATCAGATTAAATAAAACCGGCGAAGAGTTTCAGAAGGCGTCCTTGTTGTCCAGAAGCTGGAACCGGGTTGATGATTTTGTGAGATTTTCAAAGTATGCGACCTTGATGAAGATTGACCGTTCTTTGGGTTTTGGATTGGTGGTGATCAACAATTTAGTTGGTGATACTGGCAGTTTAACTTCGAGCATTTCGAACCAGAGCATTTTTATCAGAGAGATAAAATCAATTTTGGTTTTAAAGAAGATAAAAGGCCAGAGATTTTTTCGAGCCAGTATTAGGTCTTCGGAAGAATCGGGAATTGATGTGTCAAAAATCGCGGCGTTTTTTAACGGCGGCGGTCACAAGAAAGCCGCTGGTTTTCAATCAAGCATGAGTAGTGTTAAAATAATAGCGAAAGTGAAGGAATTGATCTGGGAGCAAATTAAAAATTCAAAAGGTAAAATTCAAAAATGAAAACGGAAATTCAAAAGTTGAACCATAAAAAAATCCAAACCAAGCATTTTAAGGGCTCGACCGATCTCCTTAGTTAATCATCCTCGGCAAAATTTTTTTGCGGAGGATCTTGGATTAACTAATTTTTTATTTTTATGACATACGATCATTCAAAGATTGAAAAAAAGTGGCAAAAGATTTGGCAAAAGAATAAGTTTAAGAGTTGGCAGGCTCGAAACTTATCCAAGAAGAAGAAATTCTATATTCTTGACATGTTTCCGTATCCGTCCGGAGACGGCCTGCATGTCGGGCACATTGAGGGCTATACCGCGACAGATATTTATTCGCGTTATTTGCGGATGAATAACTACAACGTCTTGCACCCAATGGGGTTTGACGCTTTTGGTCTGCCCGCAGAAAACTATGCCATTAATAATAAAGTCCACCCGGCTTCAGTGACTGAGAAGAATATAAAACACTTTCACGAACAGATGGAAATGATGGGATTGTCTTATGATTGGTCGCGAGATTTGGAAACCTGCGATCCCGAGTATTATAAATGGACTCAATGGATAGTTTTGCAAATGTTTCATCGTGGTCTGGCGTATCAATCAACAAGACCGATAAATTGGTGCCCGTCTTGCAAGACTGGTTTGGCGAACGAAGACCTTGAAGACGGCAAATGTGAACGCTGTAAGTCAGACATTATTCGTCAACCGATGCGGCAGTGGTTTTTGAAAATTACTGATTACGCCGATAGATTACTTGAGGATCTTAAAGATCTTGACTGGCCGGAAGGGGTGAAAGAGATGCAGAAGAATTGGATTGGCAAGTCTCACGGCTATGAGTTTGATTTTTCCTTGGCTGGCCGAGAAGAAAAGATCGGTGTTTTCACTACAAGGTTGGACACGATTTTTGGCGCGACCTTTTTGGTTTTGGCGCCTGAATATCCATTGTTAGAAAATCTGACCTTGCCGGAGTATCGAAGCAGGGTTTTGCAGTATATTGCCCAGAGTAAAAACAAAACTGATCTGGCCAGGGAAACTGAGAAAGAAAAAACCGGGGTTTTCACTGGTAGCTATGCAATAAATCCGGCAAATCAGAAAAGAATTCCGATCTGGGTTGCCGATTACGTGATGATGGGTTATGGCACGGGTGCGGTCATGGGCGTATCGGCTCATGACGAAAGGGACTTCACCTTTGCGAAAAAATTCGGTCTAGAGATCATTGAGGTCATTTCTCCGGATGGTAAGGGGCATATTTTGGATGAAGCCTACACCGATATTGATTCTGGTACTTTGATTAACTCGGGTCCTTTTGATAGAACGCCGTCGATTCCGGCTCAAGAGAAGATTGCCAATTTTATCGGCGCGAAAAAAACCATTCATTACAAACTTGAGGATTGGGGATTTGATCGGCAAAGATATTGGGGAGAACCGATGCCATTGATTTTTTGCGAGAACTGTAAAAAATCAGTAGAAAATTCTAAACCGAATCCCCGAAACTCTAAACAAATTTCAGATAAGAAATTCAAGATTAAAAACAGGGAATATTCTTTGGGCGAGATAATCAATCCCGGGTGGGTTGGGCTAAAAGAAAAAGATCTTCCTCTAACGTTGCCAAAAGTTAAGTATTACGAACCGACCGGAACAGGCGAATCGCCGTTGGCGAACATTGAGTCTTGGGTGAAGACGAAATGTCCAAAGTGTGGATTTCTAGCGAGGAGAGAAACTAATACCATGCCTCAATGGGCGGGTTCTTGTTGGTACTATCTGGCTTTTGCCTTGGGGGATAAACAGCTCAAGTTGAAAGGCAAAGACGTGAAAAAGTTTTGGAATCAGAAAATTTTAAAGTATTGGAAAGAGGTTGATTTTTATGTTGGTGGAGTTGAGCACGCTACTCGTCATTTAATTTATGCTCGATTTTGGCACAAGTTTTTGTTTGACCTTGGGATTTTGTCGAATAAAGAGCCTTTCGCCAAGCTTGTTAATCAGGGTCTCATTCTTGGTCCTGATGGAGAAAAAATGTCTAAGTCACGCGGCAATGTCGTTAATCCCGATGAAATTGTTGAAAAATATGGCGCTGATTCCGTAAGGATGTACGAGATGTTTATGGGACCGCTTGAAACGGCAAAGCCGTGGGACACAAACGGCATTGTCGGCGTGTATAGGTTTCTGAATCGAGTTCATTTTTTAGGGAAAGAAATTTTCTTCCAGAAAAAAACTGAACTTCGCCATGCTAAATCTGCAAGATCTAAGCAAGATCAGAAATTGGTCGTTGACAAGGAAACAACCGTTAAAATTAAACGATTATTGCATCAGACAATTAAAAAAGTCGGTGATGATATTCTGTCGATGCAGTTTAATACTGCCATCTCGGCAATGATGGAGTTTTTAAACGCTTTCACCGAAGCGAAAGACAAATTTTCGGAAAAAGACAGAAAAGAATCTTTTTTGAAATTAGTTTTCGTCTTGTCTCCCTTTGCACCGCATTTGTCTCAGGAAATTTGGTCTTGGAGTAATCAGGGTTTTGTTGAACTGCAAAAATGGCCAAAATACAATCCAGCGACCTTGAAAAAACAGAGTTCTGTTTATGCGATTCAGGTTAACGGTAAAGTTAGGGATACGTTGAAGATTCAGGCATCATCGTCTCAGGACGAAGTGATAAAAAAAGCCAAAGTTTCTGCCAAAGTTTTTAAATGGTTAGCAGGCAAGAAGATAAAACAGATAATATTCGTTAAAGATCGAATCATTAATTTCGTAGTTTGATTGAAAATGTTCGGGTTCAGGAGAAAATTTTTTTCTGGGTTCGGGCAAATCACGTTTTTGGTCGCGGGTTTTTTAACAACCCTGGTGGTTTTGATTTTTTTCAGCCTTCAGTTTTTGAATAGCGGTTTTTGGAATAGAGAGGCGAGCTTGATCAAGGAGTTAAGCCTAAAGACAACTCCGTCTGTTTTGGCCAATAATCCTCAAAATTTTCTGGCGAAAATCTTCGCATCACCAAAGGCGCAGTTTAACCAATATGAAAAAAGGGAGGTTAGTTTTAATGTAAAAAAACCAGCTTCTGGTTCGGTCGATAGGTTCTTGCTGCCCTTGCCAGGTGAATTTTTTGAGTTGAAAAACAATCAAGACTCTGGGTCGATAGAACCCGGGCCATTGCAGAAATTAGTTATTTCTGAGGTTTTATTCGGCACGGAAGATTCTGCTAAAGAAGAGTTTATCGAGATTTTTAATCCGAATGATTTTGCGGTTGATGTTTTGGGATGGGAATTGAGGAAAAAAACAGAGTCAGGTAATGATTCGGTTTTGGTTTCCTCGCAAAAATTTTTTGGCAGCATCGGGATAAAATCTTATTTTTTGATTACACATCCAGATTTCCAGGATAAATATGGGGCGGATTTAGTTTGGTCGAGTAAGAGCTATTCAATCTCTGAAAATAACGTGATCTATCTGCTTGATAATTTCAGCAGGCGGATTGATTTAGTCGGCTGCGGCTCCGCGTTTGATTATGAGGGTGCGGCTTGTTCAGTCCCTGAATCAGGCATTAGCGTGAGCCGTTCGCAAAATATTGACACAGATAATAATCAGAAGGATTTTGTTTTTTCTCAATCATCTCCGAAAAGCAATTTTATTGCCTATGTTTCTGTGTCTTCGCCACCGCCAGCCCCGGCATTGGATTCAACTGGTTCGCCTCAGGCCAGTCCTGTATTTTCTTTAGCGCCATCAGTCGTATCGACGCCGGCGCTATCGCCTCCGGTGATCCCTTCCCCAAGCCTTTCGCCGACGTCAGAGCCGTTAATAACGCCATCGATTCACCCGCAAGCCTTGCTTCACCCGCAGATCATTGAGATCCAGTTTGGTGTTGAAGAAAATACTAATGCTGATTTTGTGAAGATGTTTAATCCCAATGAGCTACCGCTGGATTTGAAAGATTACAAGCTGGTTAAAAAAACAGCATCGAGCGGGAATGAAACCAGTTTGAAATCTTGGCGCAATGATGGCACTGACGCTATTATTTCGGATCAGTCGTACTTCTATTGGATAAACTCTAGTTATCAAGAAAAAATAGAAGAGTTGCAGCAACAAGGAATAAAATTCTTTGCTAATTCGGCCACCATTACTGAAACAAATGGCATTGGTTTAAAATATCAAGATATCTTAGTGGAATCGGAAAACTGGTAGACTCTATTTGATTTTTATTATAGATTATGATATAATATCTAAGAGTTCATCTCTTTCTCCTCCTTTTGCAAGGAGAGCCGCAGACCAGGCGTGTCTGCGGCTCTCTCAAAAAGCAAAGAAGCCCGGGATCATTTCCCGAGCTTCTTTTTGTAAGATCCCGTCGGTTCTGTTAAAGTTTTTTGTTGATATTTCTGGATCGTGTGTTAAAATAATCGTGAACATCCTCTCCTTCGAGGAGTTGCGACAGGGCTGGCAGTGCTTTGCGCTGCCAGCCCACCTCGTCTAAAATCTAGCGCGCTGGTATTCCAGCGCGTTTTGTTTTATACTTTGTATGCTATATTTTACAGCGGGGTAGAGCAGAGGCAGCTCGCGTGGCTCATAACCATGAGGTCGGGGGTTCGAATCCCTCCCCCGCAACACTTTAGCTCCGCTCAGCGTGGGCCAGTTCTTGTTAGGGGATTTGGTTCGGCAAACAATGTAAGTTTATTTTTTTATGAAGCATTGGAATAGAATGTCAGCTGAGCTTGGAGCAAGCCATTTTGATTTTCTCAATTATAAAGTAATAGAAACCGGCAGAGTTAATGTTTCAGGGACCTACCATGACAAGCGATTTCTTGTTTCTATGGACATTAATCCTCATAAGAGAACTCTTGGTAGCTTTCAGCTACTTGAAGGCTATCGGGTTGAAGATTTTTCAGCTGGTTCATATGAGAAATTTGAGGAATTTATCAGGGCCTATGCTTTGAGAGAAGCGTTTGGAGAACTTGCAAGTTAGAATGAATAAATTTTTTAACTTTTTCTTTTTTATCTTTAGAATCGCATCTGGGCGTTGATTTTTTGTTTGAAAATATGAAAATAACGCCTGAGCAGGCGTTATTTTCATGATAAAATAAGAAATAATGATTAATCTGGATAATTTAAAAACAAGAGCCAGGGCTGAGCTGGCAACAGCAAGGACCAACGATGAGCTCGAGGCTTGGCGGGTTAAGTATCTTGGTCGGAGCTCTGATCTGAGTTTGTTTTTGCGAAGCCTGGCAGAAAAAACACTTGAGGAAAAACGTGAACTTGGACCAAAGGCCAACGGTTTGAAGCAAGAACTGGAAAGACTTCTTTTTGATAAACAAAAGATAGCTGGTACTCGACAACCAGTAAGAAGTGGTTTTGATATTACCGAGCCGGGTAAAAATCTTAACTTGGGACACTTGCACCCGATTACCCAGGTCAAAAATGAGTTAAATGACGCCTTTAAGTTTTTGGGCTTTGAGATTTATGAAGGTCCGGAGATTTCAAGTGAAGGTTATGACTTTGATGTTTTGAATTTTCCCAAAGATCATCCAGCCAGAGAGTCAATGGATACTTATTGGATAAAGCCGGAAACAGATGTGCTTGGGAATGGTTTGAAAAGGCTTGATTTGAGGCCGCACCTGACTGGTATGAGTGTGCGTTATATGCAGGCAAAGAAAAAGAAGGAGCCGTTCAGGTTTGTTTACCCCGGCAGAGCTTTTAGGAGCGAGGCGACTGATGCTGGGCATGAGCGTTGTTTTTATCAATACGAGGCCCTGATTGTTAATAAAGATATCTCTTTGTCAGGCGGAAAGATTTTGGTGACAACAATTTTGGAAAGAGTTTTCGGTCGGCAAGTTGAGGTGAGAATGCGGCCGGGGTTTTTTCCTTTTGTTGAGCCGGGATTTGAGATTGACATGCAGTGTTTGAACTGTTCAGGCAGGGGTTGTTCGGTTTGCAAATGGGACGGCTGGGTGGAGATGATGCCGGGCGGGCCACCTCATCCGAATGTTTTAAAAGCTGGCGGTTTTGATCCGAAAGTTTGGCAGGGATTTTACATTAATATCGGCTTGGATCGGATCACCATGATGAAACATGGCATCGACGACATTCGTTTGATGCATTCGGGTGACTTGAGATTCTTGAATCAATTTTAACTTTTTTATTTTTATGTTGTTGAGTTTAAACCTTCTTAAAAAATATCTTGATTTACCTCGGTCCATCACGCCGGAAAAAATTCAGCTTGGTCTGACAAAATCTACGGTCGAGGTTGAGAAGCTACACGATCAAGGCAAAAATCTTGAGAACATTGTTGTCGGCCAGATTAAGAAGATTGAGAAAATACCCGGAGCGGACAAGCTTCGGCTAACTCGTGTCGATATCGGCGAGAGCGAACTCTTACAGATTGTTTGCGGCGGCTCAAATCTTTATGAAGGCATGTTTTCAGCCGTGGCCAAGGCTGGAGCTATGGTCAGGTGGCATGGCCAGGGAGATCTCGTTAGGATTGAAAAAGCAAAATTGCGCGGTGTTGAATCACAAGGAATGATCTGCACGGCTTCAGAGATTGGTTTGGGCAACGAGTTTTTACACCAAGAAGCGGAAGTGATGGATCTGAAGCTTGCCAAATTGAAACCTGGCCTAGATCTTAAAACAGTTTTGGGACTAGACGATGTCGTCATTGAAATTGATAACAAGTCGTTAACTAATAGGCCGGATCTTTGGTCTCATTACGGTATGGCGAGGGAACTTTCAGTGATTTTTGGATCGAAACTGAAACAACCGAAATCAAGCATTGATGCTCTTAAAAGTCGCAAGGTCGGCTGTCTTTCAGTTGGGATCGATGAGAAAAAACTTTGCCAGAGATATTTGGGTGCCGTGATCGAGAACGTTTCGATTGGAGAATCGCCAGAGTGGCTGAAAAAACATCTTACCGCTTGCGGCCTAAGACCAATCAATAATATTGTGGACATCACGAATTATGTTTTGATTGAGTTTGGTCAGCCAATGCACGCATTCGACTTCAATAAATTGAAGCCTGAAAGTCAAAAGTCAACCCGCCAGCCGGCGGGCAAAATCCAAAACAAAGTAGAAATTAACGTCAGATTGGCAAGGCTGGGAGAAAAAATCACTACAATCGATGGCCTAGAGAGAAAATTAGAAAAAGACAGTCTCGTAATTGCAGACTCAGAGAAACCAGTGGCTCTAGCCGGGATCATGGGCGGATTGGAAACCGGAGTTAGTCAAGAGACGAAAACCATTGTTTTGGAATCTGCCAATTTCGACGCGGTGGCAGTTAGGAAAACTTCTCAGAAACTTGGACTGCGTACTGAAGCTTCGGTTCGCTACGAAAAGTCTTTGCATCCGAATCTCGCCGAGCTCGGTATGCAAAGAGCGTTAGAATTGATAAAGCAAGTTTGTCAGGAATCAAAGTTAATTCAAATCACCGATGCTAATAATTTTTCAAAAAAAGAAAAAGCAGTGGAGCTTGACTATGATTTTTTGGTGAAAAGAATCGGCATTGATATTGGGAAGGCGAAGACATTGAAAATCTTACAGAGTCTTGGTTTTAAAACGACGTTTCATCAGAAAACCGAAAAGTTGAGAATTTCTATTCCTTGGTGGCGGGCGACTGGTGACGTCTCGATTCCCGAGGATATTGTTGAAGAAGTGGCCAGAATTTACGGTTACGACAGGCTTTTGGCGAAACAAGAGTTAGTAAATCTTGAGCCGGCAAAATACCAACCGCGTTATGACTTTGAGCTGAAGATTAAAAATCTTTTGTCGGTCGGTTGTGGCATGGCCGAGGTTTATAATTATCCCTGGACAGATTCTTTAATTTTAGAAAAACTTGGTATTAAAGAAAAGTTGGTTGAGATTCTTAATCCGCCGACAGAAAAAAATAAGTTTTTGAAAAACTCTCTTGTCTTTGGATTACTGCAGAATGCCGAAGACAATCTGAGGTTTTTTGACAGTTTCAGCTTGTTTGAACTGTCCCGTGTCTTTTCTTTGGGTAAAGGAAAGTTTGATGGAAATGACAATCTGCCTTGTCAGCCATATAAAATTTCCGGCGTGGTCGTTGGCGACAAAAAAAGCAATCTGTTTTTTGAAACTAAAGGCGTCGTCAAGGGGATAACTGATTTGGCTCTGGCTCAAATTCTGCCCAGGGCTAGTTTCAAAGCGGGAAATCTGCCCGAGTTTCTTGATCAAGAAAAGTCTCAAGGAGTGTTTTGCGTCAATGACATGATTGGTTATTTGGGTGTTTTGAACCCAGGGGTTTGCCAGAGATTTGACTTTCGCAATAAGCAAGTAGTATTATTTGAACTTGACTTCAATCTGCTAGAGAGATCATTTAGTGAAAAACAAACTGCTAAATATAAGCCATTGGCAAAGTTCCCGGCAATTTTAAGGGACTTGGCAGTCGAGGTTGATAATTCAGTTGTCTGGCAAGATCTTAGACAGGTTGTCGATGGGGTTTATGAAAAAGAAGATTCTTTATGGGCGAATGTCGACAGTTTCTTGAGTGCTTTTGATCTTGGCAATAACAAAAAGTCCGTCGCTTTTAGGATGAAGTACTCTGCCGGCGACAGGACCCTGACCGATAAAGAAGTGGTTGAGATTGAAAATAAAATTCTTAAGAAATTAGAAATAGAATTTGGCGCCAAACAAAGACAATGATAAAAAAAGAAGAAGTAAAAAGTTATTCGGCCAAAGATATTTATGTTCTGGAAGGTTTGGAGCCGGTCAGGAAAAGGCCGGGTATGTATATTGGCTCGACAGGGGTTGACGGTTTGCATCATTTGATTTGGGAAGTTGTAGATAACTCTTTGGATGAAGCTCAGAACGGTTACGCTTCAGAAATTGAGATCAAGCTTTTGCCTAACAGCAGAGTTTCGGTGAAAGATAATGGTCGTGGCATCCCGGTTGACATCCATCCGCAGACAAAAAAATCAGCCTTGGAAACGGTGCTTTGCACGCTTCATGCCGGCGGTAAATTCGGTGGCGATTCTTACAAAATTTCAGGAGGCTTGCATGGTGTCGGCGTCTCAGTGGTTAACGCTTTGTCAAAGTGGTTACGCGTTGAAGTTGAGCGTGACGGTTTTCTGTGGACTCAGGAATATGCTCGGGGCAAGCCGACAACAAAAGTTGAGAAAAAGGAGAGAACTGACCGAACCGGTACAACAGTGATTTTTGATGCTGATCCTGAGATATTTTTGGAGATGAAACTTGATTTCAAGCGGATCATTGATCATTTGCGCGAACAGGCTTATCTGATTTCAAAAACAAAAATCTCGGTTTTCGACGAAAGGGACGGTAACGCTCTTTTCAAATATGTTTTTTATTTTGAGGGTGGCGTGATTTCTTATCTAAAATATCTTACCGAAGATCTTGAGCAGCTTCACAATAATATTTTCTATGTCAAAAAAGATTTTGATTCGATGTCGGTTGAGGTGAGCCTTTGTTTTGTTGACGATCTTCAACCGATGGAAGTTTCATTCGCCAATAACATTAAAACCGGAGAAGGTGGCATGCACCTAACCGGGTTCAGGACGGCCTTGACAAGGGTTTTGAATGATTATGCCAAACAGAACGGGTATTTTAAAAACATAGAAGCATTTACCGGCGATGATGTTCGTGAAGGTTTAGTGGCGGTGGTCTCAGTCAAATTGAGTTCTCCTCAGTTTGAAGGTCAAACAAAAGCAAAGCTTGGAAATCCTGAAGCGCGGTCAAGCGTTGACTCTGTTGTCTCGGCAAGCCTGAAAGAGTTCTTGGAGAAAAATCAGAATGATGCCAGGGCCATTATCGAAAAAGTTCTTTTGGCGCAAAAAGCCAGAGTGGCAGCTAAGGCCGCCAAGGAGTCTGTTTTGAGGAAGGGGGCTTTAGAGGGCGCTGGGTTGCCAGGAAAGCTTGCTGATTGTTCATCAAAAAAACCGGAGGAATCAGAACTGTTCATTGTTGAGGGTCCGTCAGCTGGCGGTTCGGCTAAAGGTGGTAGAGACAGACAAACTCAAGCAATATTGCCTTTGCGCGGCAAGCCGCTGAATGTTGAAAAAGCCAGGATGGAAAAAATGCTAATAAATGAGGAGGTCAGAACTTTGGTGATTGCATTGGGTACGGCGATCGCCAATGAGTTCAATTTGGCGAAAATTCGATATCATAAAATTATCATCATGACAGATGCGGATGTTGATGGCATGCACATCAGAACGTTGCTTCTGACGCTGTTTTTCAGATATTTTCAACCGGTGATTGATGCCGGATATTTGTATATCGCTCAGCCGCCGCTTTACAAAATTAAGAAAGGCAAAGAGATTAGGTATGCATATTCAGACGGAGAAAGAGACAGGATCGTAGCGGAACTTCAGAAAATAAAATCTCAGACTCTCGGTGTTAAGGCGAAAATCAAAGAATCGGAAGTCGAAGAGATTATGGAAACCGATGTCGCCGAGGAGAAAATTAAAGGCGCGTCCATTCAACGGTTTAAGGGTCTGGGCGAGATGAACGCTGAGGAACTTTGGGAAACAACTATGGATCCGAAAGCTAGGGTTTTGAACCGAGTGACCATTGAAGATGCTGTTGAAGCAGACAAGCTCTTTGACGTGTTGATGGGTGACGAGGTTTTACCGAGGAAAAAGTTTATTCAGTCTCAGGCTAGTTTGGTTAAGGAGATTGATGTTTGAGGAAGTGTCAAAAGTCAAACCGAAAGTTGGTGGACAAGAGTTGCAACTTCAACAGTCACAGATTGAGAAAGAAAGAAGTGGTTTTTTCAGAAGGGTTTATTCCGTCGCCAAGGGAATTCCTGAAGGCAAAGTCATGACTTATGGCCAGATCGCTTCGGTTTTAGGGACAAGGGATGCAAGGAAGGTTGGTTGGGCTTTGCACGGTAACACTGATTTAAAAATCCCTTGTCATAGGGTGGTGAATAAGAACGGTGGCGTTGCCTTGAACTATGCTTTTTCTGGGGGTTGGCGGGAGCAGAAACGACGGCTTTTAAAAGAAGGGGTAAGGTTTATTAATGAGACGCACGTGGATTTGGAAAAACATCTGTGGCATCGTAATTAATTTACAAAAAATTATGAATCATTTTTTTGATAAAATTCCGATTGGGTCAAAAACGCCCGAGATTGTTAATGCCTTGATTGAAATTCCCAAGGGTAGTCAGAACAAATATGAGCTCGACAAAGAATTCGGCGTCATTCGTTTGGATCGCGCTTTTTATTCAGCGGTTCACTCGCCGTTGGATTATGGCTTTATTCCGCATACTCTTTCAGAAGACGGCGATTCTCTGGATATTTTGGTCATGGGCAATGAGCCGGTCTTCCCTGGTTGTCTGGTTGAAGCGAGGCCGATCGGACTTTTGAAAATGGTCGATTCTGGAGAGTCAGACAGCAAGGTTTTGGCAGTCCAAAACAAAAATCCGAGGTTTAACATGATTACAACCCTTGAAGATATTGAAAGGTTCTCTCCGCATTTACTTGAAGAGATTGGACATTATTTCGAAACTTACAAGCATCTGCAAGGGAAAAAAGTCCAGGTGATTGGCTGGGAAAAGACTGAAGCAGTCAAAAAAGAAATTTTGATCTCGCAAGAAAGATACCGGGTGACGTACGGGGATTGAACGAAATAAAGGAAAGGATGCGCCCCAAAGAATTATTTGACAATTATCTCATTTCTGCTATATTTATCTCAGGCCGTGAGGCCTTTTTAGATTAGTCAAATTTTTGTTATAATAAAAAAATGAAACTCTTTAAGTTTTTGGAAAATTATTTGAAAGAGACTAAGATCGAGTTGCAAAAAGTTTCTTGGCCGACGAAACAAGAGGCGACGAGGTACCTTATTATTATCTTGTTTTTTTCCGGCGTGATGGCGATGTTTTTGGGACTGTTTGATTTCGGCTTTCTACAGATAATTGAAAAGATCATTGTTAAATAACGGATAATGGCTAAGCAGCAGTTATCGCAAGAAAAAAACTGGTACGTCATTCACACCTATTCCGGTTATGAAGACGCGGTGGCCAGGAACCTTCGTCAGAGGATTGAGTCTTTTAATATGGAAGACAGGATTTTTAATGTCTTGGTGCCGAAGCTCGAAAGAGTTAAGATTCGTGCCGGAAAGAAAGTGAATATAGAAGAGAGATTGTTTCCTGGGTATGTTTTCGTGGAGATGATTGTCACGGATGAGTCTTGGTATGTAGTCAGGAACACGCCGCAAGTGACAGGGTTTGTCGGTTCTGGCATTACTCCGATTCCGGTTGATAAAAAAGAAATGGATGATATCTTGAAACAGTTGGAGACCGGGGAGCCGCAGTATGTCATGGATGCCGGTATCGGTGATCTGGTGAGAATTACTGATGGGCCGTTCAAAGATCAGGATGGAAAGCTGAGCGAGGTGGATCACGACCGAGGCAAGGTTAAAGTTATGGTTAATTTTTTGGGTCGTGAAACTCCGGTGGAACTGGATTTTTTACAGATTAAAAAACTATAGTTTTTGGAAAATTAGTATTTTGAGTTTAAAAAGCATATGGCAAAAGAAATTAAAGCAGTTTTGAAGCTTCAGATTCAAGCCGGCAAGGCGACGCCGCAGCCGCCTTTGGGTCCGGCCCTGGGTCAGCACGGTGTTAATATCGGTGAGTTTGTTAAAAAATTTAACGATGCCACGGCGGATCGAGGCACTGATATTATTCCGGTTGAGATTACGATTTTTAAAGATCGAAGTTTCGAGTACATTATGAAAACGCCGCCGGTTTCTGATTTGTTGAGAAAAGCCGTTGGCGCGGAAAAAGGTTCTGGCGTGCCGAACAAGAAAAAAATCGGCAAGGTTTCAAAAAAACAGCTTCAAGAGATGGTGGAGAAGAAAATGGCCGATATGAATGTTTACGATAAAAAAACTGCAGAAAAAACTATTCGTGGTACGGCTCGGTCAATGGGCGTAGAGTTTGAAGAATAAGGTTTTTTACGAAAAATAAGTCCCCGTTATCAGGGACTTATTTTTTTCATAACCTTTCCGCTTCTTCTGTCAGAATTTTTTGCAATGCTTGTTCTTCTTCGCATTTCAGGCGCCAGTGTCTGAATCCCCAAATCTGTGCCATGAAGACCAGAGAAGTAGTCGGGAGGATAAAGATTTTTGGTGAAATACCTCCGGGATCAAGAGAGAAAAGTGAACAAGCAAGCGGCGCCAAGGAGAGACATGCCCAAGCGATTGTGTTTTGCTTCGCCTTTTCAATTCTTTTTCTCGATGAGCAGACAATTTTTTGCAGATCTTTTTGCAAGACAAAAATTCTTACACCTTCTTCAATCTGCAGAATGAATAAGATGATCGGAGCGAAGAAAACAACGGTTTCGATAAATGTCGGAATCGGAAATTGATTCGGCAACGATATCAGGTTGTCTTTGAAATAGCTAAAAACGAGATTAATGATCATTAAAATCCAGAAGTTTGATTCTGCTCCTGAAATATTGTCTCCATTAAGATCTTTGTAGTTGAACATGTAAACCTCCTTGGTGGTTTAAGCATTTATAAACCATAATCATGGTTTTGTCAAAAAAACACCCTCCCCGATTGAATCAGGGAGGTGTGCCGATGCTGTCTTGGCCGCCACGATCTGGTTATGTGGTCGCTTGAGTATGCCTGCCGATTCGTAGGGTTCAAGCTGATCATGGGTTTGGCATGGCAATGCCAAGACAGCATCTTGTTTACATCGCGTGGATAAGCGAGTGGGGTCGGCCTCTCGCGTTAGTCACGCATGTAGTGTCATCTTAGCATTCTGAAACAAACATTAAAATATCTCTTTTTAGAGATAAGAGTCTCAACGTGCGCTGTTAATGTCTTTATTTAGAAAGCCTGAGAATGACAAGCAGTAAAAAGAGTATTAACCAAGTTAGCGTCGCGACTAGCGTCAGAATCGCTGGTTTTTTCTCACCCGATAAAAATAACTGGATTGGTTTATACAAAACCAAGGCGCTGGTGATTGTGGCGGAAACAATAAAAAGCAGAAGCATGAAAACCGGAATCAGAAAACTTTGGGCATCTTCGTTAAAAATACTCTCGGCATTGAAAATAAAATAAGCTATGCCAGAAACATAGGCGAAAACACCAACAGCGTAAGGGAATGTTTGAGTGAGATATTTAAAATTTTTCATGATTGAGGCTTTGATTTTTAAAATAATTTAATATTAAGGTTAGGTGGAGGTTAGATATGGGTGCCACGAAGTTTCGAGGCAACCCTTTCCCAAAACGGCGAAAGTTGCGACTGGTGGTGTTTGTTTGAAAAAGTCAGAGGACCCCTCCATGCCATGGAGGTATGTTACCACTATACCACAGGCCCTTATTTTGTGATTCTATCATTAAAAATCTTTTATCTCAATAATTTTTTGTTAGAATGAAATTGTCTATGCCCCGGTAGTTCAATGGACAGAACGACACACTCCTAACGTGTAGATAGAGGTTCGATTCCTCTCCGGGGTACTTGGATTTGGTGGGGTGTCGGAGCGGTTTAACGGCCAGGTCTCGAAAACCTTGGGGGTCGCAAGGCCCACGCGAGTTCGAATCTCGCCCCCACCGCCAGTTGGAAGTCGCCAGAAAACAAGCAAAAGTCAATCCTTGACCTTATTCTGTTTATGTGATATAATAGAAAAGTAAATCTATTTATTCATAAAAAATAAAAAATATGAGAAATTTGCTCAATTCAGCCGTTTTCGTGTTCTTAGCTCTCAGTGTCTTTGCTGTCGGCGACTTTTCTTTCGCAACGGCAGAAAAGTGTATTGATTTCAGAGATTTTCCCGCTGATAGCAGCATTGAAGGCCCGGGCGTTATTTATCCAGGTTTAAATATCCAGGCTTCAGGTGCTGAAGCCGTGGTGGTTAAATATCCAAATACACCTGGTGCTTACGCGGCTTATGTTGGAAATATTATAGACGGCAATCCCATACTGGATAGCTTAAAAGATTTTGCCGATGATGTTTTTTTATCAGATAATGCGGAACGAAGAAATGCTTGCTTAGATAATCGTGGTGGGTTTGCTTTAAAAAGAAGTTCCAAAACCAGCGATAACATATATTTTAACTTCGCCTCGCCGATCAGTAATTTCAGAATTAAAATTTTTGACTGGGGTGATTTTAATACCCATAATGCCAGGCATCATTCTGCTAATTTATTGGCTTACGATACCAACGGCAACATCGTTAGTCAGGATTCACTGTCTTTTTCTACAGACACCGACAGGAATCCACGGACTGGCTTGTTGCATGATAAACCAGCCAACCCGCATACTTTCGGCGATGCTTGTTCAGCTACCTCGACTAATCAGCCAGGCAACTATACCTTTAGGGTTTCCGGTAGCGACAATATTGTAAAAGTTGTGTTTAAGGGGAAAAGTGTTCGCGGTCAAGTAACCCAGAATATGCTTTCCGATACCAACGTAGCCTACGGTGTATTGTGTTTTACTGATTTCCAGCCTCCAGTTCAGCTTCCGATTGTCGATATCAAAGCCAACAACTCTGATGGTCCGATAGCGTTAAACGATCCTGCAAACTACACTTTGTTATGGACTAGCCAGCACGCAGCTTCTTGCGTTGGCTCAGGAGCTTGGTCAGGATCAAAAGCAATCAATGGTTCTGAAGCCAAGAGTAATATGGGTTCGGGTGTGTATACTTACACTATTACTTGTTCAAACCAACATGGTTCTGCTACCGATGCCGTGAGGGTTAATGTGCGTCAGCCGCAAATGCCGATTGTCGATATCAAAGCCAACAACTCTGATGGTCCGATAAATCTTGTTTCTCCTGCTTCTTACACACTTTCTTGGACCAGCAACAATGCCAGCTCGTGTTCTGCATCAGGAGCTTGGTCAGGATCAAAAAATGTTTTCGGAACCGAATCCTCTTCTAATGTCGGCGTTGGCAACTACACCTATACGATTACTTGTTCAAACCAATATGGCTCTGCTAATGACACGGTAACTGTTTATGTATCTAATCAAACATTTCAAGGCGTTCTGTCCATTTCAAAGTTGGCCAGAGATCCGGCGATCACAACTTCTTCTGTTTACTACGAAAATCTATACATGATTCCCGGTAGAGAGGTTGAGTTTTCAATCGCGATTACCAATTCGGGCTCAACTCAAATTAATAATCTCTACATTCAAGATACTTTGCCGAGTGGCTTATCCTATATTTCCGGCTCAACCACGATTGATGGCGTTCAGACAAGCGACGGCATAACATCTTCGGGGATCAATGTCGGTACGATATTGGCGGGACAGTCAAAAACCGTGAAATTTAGGACAAGATTAAATGACAACTCATTCTTCACCCAGTCTTTAACCTTAATTACTAATACTGCGTATGCAAGAGGGGATAACGCTTCTCAAGTTCAGGATATGGCCAATGTTTATGCGATTAAACAGGGTCAGGTTTTGGGCGCGGCTACAGTTGATACCGGAGCCGATGCTAATACCTTAGCGGTGTTAGTCACCGGATTGGGCTCAGCTTTGTCGTTATCTGGTTTGCAGATTGGTAAAAGAGTTTATTGGAAGAACAGAATTGCGCAGGTCCGTTTGGACGGCGACAATTAAAGTTAATTAAAATAGAAAAGCAAAACTCTGGCACATTCCCGTGCCAGAGTTTTGCTTTTGGTGTTAAAATTAAATCATGATTGAGTTTTTTTCCGGATTAATTGCTGTTTTTATGTGGTTGCCTTTTGGCTTGGTTGGATTCGGCCAGGAGATTTATTCTAATTTTTTAAAGCAACCGATTGTGAACATTAAAGAGCCCGGGATTGTTTTTTCTTTTAAACAAGTCGAGCGTTTAGGGCTTGACCCACGAATTTTTTTTCTTAAAACTCTTGATGATTTCAAACCGCGATATTTGCGGGTGATTGCTTACTGGGATCGGGTCGAGAAAAAAGATAATGAGTTTGATTTTTCAGAATTGGATTTCCAGATGCAAGAATCTTCAAAGCGAGGAATAAAGACTACATTGGCAGTCGGAGAGAAGGTGCCGCGATGGCCAGAGTGTCATTACCCGGATTGGGTTAAGGCGGTTGATTCAGAATCAGAAAGGCAAAAACAAGTGCTTGATTATTTGCGGGCAGTGATTTTAAGATACAAAAATTATGAAAACCTTGAGTTTTGGCAACTGGAGAATGAGCCATTTTTGGCCTTTGGAGAGTGTCCGGATTTTGACAGCGAGTTTTTTAAAAGGAAGCTGGACTTTCTGAAAAGTTTGGACGATCGACCAGTGGTGATTACAAGCTCAGGGGAGCTTGATACTTGGTTGCGTGCGTTTGTGCACGGTGATAGAATCGGTTTTTCAGTTTATCGTCGTTTCTTTCTTAGCTTGCCCGATAGTTTCTGGCAAACTAAAATTGGGAAGATCGGATTGGACTATCCGTTGCCGGCAAGATTTTACAAAACTAAATATGATTTTTTCAGGTTTTTGTTCGGGAAAGAAGCCATGGTGACTGAGTTTCAATTGGAGCCATGGCTAGACGAAAGCCCAACCAAGGTTGACCTGGATCGTCAGTTCCGCGAGTTTGGGCTTGACAGTTTAAAAGAATACTTGGATTACGCTAAAAGGCTTGGTTTTTCAAGGGTCTATTTCTGGGGAGTTGAGTGGTGGTATTGGCTTGATCAAAAAAACCATCCGGAGTTTTTGGATTATGTAAAAACTAACGTCTTCAATGATCAAAGCGTTTCGCAGTAAATTCGTCAACCGAGCTGCTTTCATATTCTTGTTTTTGCTCGGGGTTTTAATTCTTGGTGTGCTTATCTGGTATGTTGATTTTAGGGAGATTGTCTCTGCTTTGGGGAGATTATCAGCATGGCAGATAGGGGTTGTTCTAAGTTTTATTTTTATTGTTTTTTTGATTGCTGCTTGGCGCTGGCAAATCATTTTGCGTGGCTATGGGTATGAGATAAAACAGAGCAAGCTTTTCGGTCTGGTCTTTCGTTCGGCGGCTATTTCTTTGGTATTTCCGTCTTTTGAGATTTCAGGAGAAACTTTCAAGGCTTTTCGGTTGCGGCGTCATGAAATTTCAACACCGGCGTCTTTCGCTTCGGTGTTTTTTGACTTTTTCATGGTTTTGATCGCTAATGTCGTTTTGGGCATCGGACTTTTGATCTACGTTTTTTTCAGGGGGCCGCAAGATGAGTCGATGATCTGGCCGATCATTGGTCTTTTGTTTGCTGGAGCCTCTCTTTTTCTGATTCTGAAAAAATTTTTTGAACGAGGTTGGTTTTCAAAAATGATCGTCGAATCAAGCCCGGTCGTTCATTACGTCGACGAAAAAACTCTCGAAGATATCAAGCTTTTCGATTTTGGTATTTCTTTTTTTCTGAAAGAGTCAAAGAGATATTTGTTTTCCGGGCTTTTTGTTTCTCTACTCGGTTTTTTATGGGAAATGGCTCAGATTTTCTTGGGACTTTACTTTCTTGGCCAACGTCCGGATTTTTTGACGGTTGCCGTGTTTTATTTGGCGATTAACTTTTTTAACAGCATGCCTGTTTTTGGCGGCATCGGTTTTGGCGAAGCCGGAGCGTTTTTGGCGGGGACTTCTTTGGGCGTACCCGATTCTACTAGCTTGGCTCTGGCTTTGATTTTAAGAGTGAAGCAGATTGAGATCTTAGTTATTGGCGCCTGGCTGTTTGGCAAGGACGGGTTATTCGCTTTTTTGAAAAAAGGCAAATATTGAGTCTTTTCGGAATTTAATCATGGCTTTATTGTCTCGCAAGATTAAAAAAGAAGAATCTTATTGTTTTTATCAGAATGACAAGATCTAGAAAAAATGATCGATGTTTCAAGTAGTACAGATCATACTCAAGTTTATTTTTGGCATCTTGAATTGAAGCCCCATATGGATAGTTGATCTGCGCCCAACCAGTTAGTCCCGGCTTGATCAATTGTCTTAAATGAAAAAACTTTATTTTTTCCTCGAGACTTTTTGTGAACTCCGGACGTTCGGGCCTCGGCCCAACAAGATTCATTTCTCTTTTAAGAATGTTTAAAAGTTGAGGAGTTTCATCAAGGTGAGTCCGGCGTATGAGCTTGCCGATCGAAGTGATTCGAGGATCGTTTTCCTGTGCCCAGATCGGGCCGTTTTTTTCTGCGTCTTTTACCATGGTTCTAAATTTCAGAGCCTCAAAAATTTCTCCTTTTGCACCGATCCTTTTTTGCCTGAAGATCATCGGTCCGGGCGAGGACAATTTAATTGCCACGGCGATAAAGAGTAAGATTGGTGAACTGACAATAATTAGCATCAATGCCATGGACCTCTCAACAATCTCTTTGGTGAAGCTATCTTTTTTTATTTGCGAAAGTTCGAATGTCGGTGAGTCGAGGTATATTTTTCTTAACTTTTTTTCAAAGAAGGTTTCCGGGCGCAACAGCTCTATTTTAAATTCGGCAATTCTTTTGTAGATTTTTTCTTCTTGGAAAAGTGAATCAGCGATAATGATCTTTATCTTCTCGTCTTCAATAGTTTTCTGGAACAAATCTAAGTCTTTAGAAAAATCTTCGGTTAACCAGAGAATTTCGGCGCCGAGGCTCTCAACTTCTTGTTTTAATTTTTCTGAAAGTTCTTTGTTGTTGGTCAAAAGTAGAATCTTTTCTTGATTGTTTGCGAGCAGATATTTCTCTGCGACGGTTCTTAAACAAATAAACATGATGGAAAATAACCCGAAAAACAGAATTAAACTACCCTTGGGTGCGATGGTGGGTGAGTATCGTGAAATAAAGTAGAAAAACGCAATCGAGCCGATGAAATTAAGGCCGAGGGCTGTCAAGCTTGGGAATAGCCAGTCGCTTTTTTTTGCTTCATAAAGCCCGAAAGCGTAAAACGTAAAAAGACATAAAAAGAAGACGATCAGAAACATAAAAAATTGAGACCAGAACGGCAGTCCGTGCCATCTTAGGGCGAAGATCAAAAAGAATATTATCCAGAAGGATAATGTGTCTGCCGCCAGATTAAGAAATCTTCTAAACATGTTTTCAGTATAACCTATTTTCAGTTTTTTCTGGCCAGAACTAAACCAAAAATGTTTTTTACGCCGTTCTTTTTTAAGATTTTTCCGGCTTCAAGCAGGGTGGCTCCGGTGGCGCAGACGTCGTCGATTAAAATTACGTTCAGATTTTTTACTGTAATGTCTGGATCGATTTGGAAAGATTCTTTTATATTTTGCAGTCTTTTTTCTTTTGATTTCAGATGAGCCTGAGAGATTTGAGTATTTTTTCTTCTGAGAGTTGTTATGAAATTAAGGCCTGTTTTTTGTGCAAATTTTTTTGCTATAATTTTTGATTGATTGAAACCACGCCAGCGTTCTTTTTTGGCGGACAAAGGAATAAAAGTGACGACCCAGTTTTCATTTTTTTCTATGCCCAGCTGGTTTTTGAGATTTTCAAAATATCTGAATAAAATATCAGAGAAAATATCTCCGAATTTTTCATGGAAATCATACTTATATCTGAGGATTAAAGGTTTTAGATAGGGGTCGTTGTAATTTGCCGCAGCGCCAAGACCACAAATAACGGTCCGGTGTTTTTCGCAGCCGTCTGTTTTTGTTCTCTCGGTAGTGATTTTTTTATTACAGATCGGGCAGAAAATCCACGCATTGAGATCGATTTTTGCTTCGCAGTCAACGCAGATAACTCCGGCGGGGTTCGTGTTCTTGTTTTTTGGCTGGTGGCAGAAAAAGCACGAAACTGGAAAGAAAAAGTCTAAAAGGCTATTTAAAAATTCTCTGGACATGGTTATAATAGAACAATGCCTCAGTTTGATTTTAATACTGTTTTCTCGAGAATCAAAGATCTTGATCTTAAAGCCAGTTTCCGAAAGATTGGAGCATTTTTAATGCCTTTTTCATCGGTTTTAGGCATTGATATTGGCACGACAACGATTAAAATCGTCGAGCTTGAGCAATCTGGCGGCGAGGTTTCTTTGAAAAATTATGGCATGATAGAAAATTTTGGCCATCTTGAAAGGGAAAATGCGGCTATCCAAAGCTCCGGGTTAAAGATTGTTGACGAGATGACGGCGGTTCTTCTCAGGGAGCTTTTAAAACAAATGGGGCCGACAACAAAAGAGGCCGTGTTCTCGTTGCCAGCTTTTTCGTCTTTTGTCACTACCATGGACCTTCCCAATATTTCCGAAAAAGAGTTCAAAAGCGCCATCCCTTATGAAGCCAGGCAGTATGTTCCCATCCCGTTGTCGGAGGTGGTTTTAGACTGGAAAGTTTTGCGTCCGATACCGGGCAGTACGCCCAATCGGATTCAGGTACTATTGGTCGCCGTTTCCCAAGACGTGGTCAATAAATATTATCGTATTGCCGAGCTTTCCGGATTAAAACTCAAGGCCTTGGAGCTCGAATCGATTTCAATGGCTCGAGCCGTGGTGCCAAGCGATCCGACGCCAACCGTCGTCGTTGACGTTGGATCCCGCGCGACCTCGATCTCTATTGTTGATGAGCGAGATGTTCGCATGACTCATGATATCGATACCGCTGGGAATGACTTGACTATGGCTATCGCCAGGGGCATGAATCTTTCGCCGGTTAAAGCAGAGGAAATAAAAAAGAACTACGGTATTGCCTCAATACAGAGCTATCAGTACCTGCCGGGTTTGATGACGCCTTTAATTGATTCGATTGTTTCTGAAATTCAGAAAACTTCCAAGCGTTATTTCGAAAAGACTAAACGCGAGGTCAAGAGGGTTGTTCTTTGCGGCGGTGGCGTTATCCCGCCGGGTGTAAAAGAATATTTTGAAAGAGAATTGAAAATGCCCACAGAATTGGCAGACCCCTTTTCGAATTTATCCTATTCGTCAGATCTTGAACCAGCTCTGAAATTGGTTAAGCCTCAGTTTTCTTCTTCAATTGGTTCGGGCCTGAAGCTCTTTGTACAAACATAGTTTGTTTATCCGCTTGTTTTTTGATTGAATTTTGGGATATTCTCATAGTTAAAAGATTAATCAGTCTTGTTGAAAATAAAGTACAGGGTATAATATTAATAAATCGATCATGTCAACATCCGCAAGATCTCAAAGATTGCCGATAACAGGTTTATCTTCTCCGAAAAATTTTGTTTTCGGCAGCCTAGCCTTTTTATTGGCGGCGGCCTCTTTATATTTATTTTTGTCTGGATACTTAAAATTGGTTGAATCCAGAATCAAAAGTTCTGACCGGGAGATTCAGGATATTGTTGCCTCAATCTCGCTTGAAGAGGTGGAAAAGGTTATCACTCTTGATGCTCAAATTCGTGGTCTTAAAAAGCTTTTGCCCAATCATTTTTATCTGTCATCTGTCTTCGATTTCTTGGAAAATAATACAAATCCGAAAATTTCTTTCAAGTCATTAAAGGTTTCAACTCTCAACAATCAGATTATTTTATCCGGTACGGCCAAGGATCTTCAGGATATTAGTATCCAAGCGGCGGCTTTTAAGCAACACCCGGACATCAAAGACGTGATTTTGAAAGACGTCAGCAACATCGGTCTTGCTTATAACTTTCAGCTGGAACTTTTATTTTCAAAGAGTTTGATTTTAATAAAATAGTCTATGAAAAGTTCTTCTCAAGTTTTTACTTCTTTTTTGTTTAGCTTCTTGATTATTGTTGCCGGAGTTTTCATTATCTTCAGTCCGGTCGCTGATGTTTGGCGACGATTGGGGGAGGCTCGAATGCAACTGGCCGAGAGACAAACTACGGTCCAGAGATTAAAAGAGTTGATCGCAAAGTTCAGGGAGCAGGTGGCTTTATTCGACGATCTTAATCAGCAGACAGTGGCGATTTCAGACGCCCTACCTTCGAGCTTGAAGATTCCGGAGATCCTTGTCAGCCTTGAATCAATTGCCAAACAGAATAATATTTTAATCAAGAGAATTTCTTTTACCGTTCTCGAATCCCGTTCTGCTTCTGCGGTGGAGACAACCGGGTTTACGAATTTCTCTGCCACTCAGCCGAAACAAAACCAAGAACCCTTTCCGATCTCTGTTCAGGTAGATGCTTCCGGAAATTATCCTAGCGGAAAAGCTTTTTTGAAGGGAATTGAAGATGAGCTACGATTAATGGATGTTAGAAACTTCGAGTTTATTCCGACCAGGGTGGGGGAATCTTCTTCGAAGCAGGAAAACAATCAATCTCTTTTTAATATGAAACTTTCCATCGACGTTTACTCAATTAAGAAGCCGCAGTTTACTTTGCCATAAAAATAATCATGGAAGCTACACCTTTACCATCGATGCCACAATCACCCTTGTCGCAAGCGCCTCATCCGTCGCCGGTTTCTTCACCAGTTCAGGCTCAAACACCTAAATTTGCCGCGCCGAAGCGGGAAACAAGAGCCCCTCATTCGCCAAGAGCATCATTTTTATGGGTTTTTCTCTTCATTATTGCCGTATTTGTTTTTCTGGCCGCTTATTTCGTTTTTTCCAAACCGAATACCGGTCCGGCTTCTTTAATTTTTTCAAAAATATTTCCTCCGGAATCTGGTTTGATTAAGCTTCAGCAGGTTGACCTGGATGTTGATAGCGTTATTAATCATCCGGTCTTTGGACGTTTGAAAGAGAAGGGGGTTTTACCAATTCAGATTCCGCCCCTGGGTAAACCGAATCCCTTTCTGTAATTTTATTTAATGTCATTTAATCTTGTTCAAGTATTGTTGGATCAGGGTCTTTTAAATCAAGGCCAGGTTAAGCTTTTGGAAAAAGAAGCGAAGAACAGAAACGTTTCTCCTGAACTTCTTATTTATGAGCAAAAACTGGTCCCAGACGACAAGATTCTCGAGGTTAAAAGTCAGAGCTTGAACTTGCCGGTTAAATTCTTTGGTGATGAAGAATCAATACCGCGAGAAATTTTACTTTTGATTCCTTTTGAATCCTCGAGGCATTACGAGATGATAGCTTTCGCAAAAGACGCCGGTGTTCTTCAGGTTGGCATGGTTAATCCGGAAGAGTCTTCTGCTCAACAGGCATTGAAATTTATTGCTCAAGGTTTGGGTCTTGATCTAAAGATTCACTTGATTTTAAAAAAAGATCTTGAAAAATTAAGCAAGGGTTATACCAGTTTCGGAGAAGAGATTTCAAAAACCCTGAAATCCCTCCAACAACAAGCACAAGGGGCGGCTAAGGCCTATGTCGGTCAAAAAAAGACTATCTCCCTTGATGAAACTTTTGATGTCACGGCCGAACAGGCACCGGTTATTAAACTTGTTTCTGATATTTTGAAAAATGCGATTCTGCAACGCGCGTCAGATATCCATCTTGAACCCGAAAGGAATCGTCTGCGGGTCAGATATCGTATTGATGGAGATTTGTTTTCTGTAGTTTTCTTGCCGGTTGAGATCCATCCGGCGATTTTAACGAGGATCAAGATTTTAGCTGATTTGAAGATCGATGAAACTCGTAGTCCGCAAGACGGTCGCTTTTCGGCTTTTATTGCAGGTCGGCAGATAGACTTTCGTGTTTCAACTTTTCCGACTCAGAACGGAGAAAAAGCGGCCTTGAGGATTCTTGACCCCAATTCCGGTTTAAAAAATCTTGAAGATCTTGGTTTGTCTCCATGGAATCTCAATCTTATAAAAAACGGTTTGAAAAGACCGTTTGGCATGGTTTTGGCGACCGGCCCGACTGGTTCAGGAAAAACCACGACTCTCTATGCGATTTTGCAGATTCTTAATCAAGATTCAGTCAATGTGGTGACCCTTGAAGATCCGGTCGAGTATTTTATGAATGGAGTAAATCAGTCTCAGGTCATTCCAGAGATCGGTTACACTTTCGCTTCCGGGTTAAGGAGCATTTTGAGGCAAGATCCGAATGTTATTATGGTTGGTGAGATTCGTGACAGCGAAACCGCTGAATTATCGGTTCATGCAGCTTTGACCGGCCACGTTGTTCTTTCAACACTGCATACAAACAATGCCATCGGTACGATTCCCAGACTCTTGGATCTTGGCGTGCAGAGGTTTTTGTTGCCTTCGACCCTTAGTTTGATCGTAGCTCAAAGATTGGTTCGTCGGCTTTGCCCGGATTGTCGTCAATCAGTTCAGGCTTCTGGAGAGATTCAAAAAATTATTGAGGAATCTTTGGCTGGCTTGCCGGATGAATTGAAAAAACAACTGTCTTATAAAAAACCTTTTTCTGTTTATGATTACGGGACAACTGAGTGTATGACCTGCAAGAATAAAAGAACGCTTGGCAGAATCGGCATTTATGAAATATTTCAGATGAGTCCGCAGGTGGAAAAGATCATTCTTTCCGGCGGTGGTGAGGCCGACCTTTGGCAGGAAGCGAAAAACCAAAAAATGATCAGTCTAAAACAAGAGGCGGTTCTCCACATGCTTGAGGGCAGGGTGCATTTTTCCGAAGTTTTGAGAGAAACGGCTTGAAGAAACTAAAGAAAAATAGAAAATAAAAAAAAGAAACAGAATGACTCAAGATTATAAACAAAAAATCGGACAATATCTGGAATTGGCTCAAACGCAGGGTTCTTCCGACCTTCATCTTGGCGTCGGCAAAAAACCGACCCTA
>Ga0208958_1000456_pt1 | contig 48986 bp, 32 predicted proteins | sample RifOxyB1_FD_184032 | JGI IMG/M metagenome (GOLD analysis project Ga0208958, IMG submission 184032) | Soil microbial communities from Rifle, Colorado - Rifle Oxygen_injection B1 (SPAdes) | ecosystem: Environmental > Terrestrial > Deep subsurface > Rock core/Sediment | place: Rifle, Colorado...
GAGCAGGGCTGCGCTACAGCGCGTGCCGCCCGTACTTAGTGGATTGAATGTTATGCGCGCGGCAAGCTATTTCGTTCTTGTTGTGGGCCTAATGCTGCCCTGCATGACCCGGGCGCAATCCATCTCTATTGCGGATGAGTACTACAAGAAGATTAAGGCTGCGACCGAGGTAAGTTCCTTGAGCACAGGTATGTTCGGCGATCGAACGTCCGATGCCACTGGTAAGACCAATTTCGTTAGCGTCGATATAGACATTCCGGGCAACAACGCACTTCCCGTGCGGTTCGCGCGCCGTCTTCCGATCGAGCCTCGCTACATGAGTGAAGAGCTAGGTGGGCTCGGCAACTGGGATATCGACGTGCCGTATATTGAGGGTACGTTCTCAAAGCAGTTCGGCTGGACGATGCCCGCTTCTGATGCGGGTGACCGACTAAAACGCTGCTCGAGACCAGGTTGGCCACTGACTGCAGGCAGTGGGAGTATGTTCAGTCCGAACGAGGTTTTTCACGGGTACAACGTTCATGTCCCCGATGTTCTAGACGAGACGCTTCTACAGGAATCGAACGGCTATGTAGACCCGGCAGATGGGGCTAGTTATCCGTGGATAACGAAATCGATGGGACGCCTATCCTGCCTGCCGGCGATAAAGAACGGAGGTAGTGGCGAAGGCTTTGTACTCAAGCTTCCTGATGGCACGAAGTATTTCTTCGACTACCCCGTGGAACGCCAAGCGTCGACCCTACAGAAGGGTCCGAAAACTATTCCAGGTTACAGTCTGGAGCGAAAACGCATATATATGCTCGCGACCCGGATTGAGGATAGGTTTGGAAATTTTGTTAACTACAATTACTCGAATGGCGTACTGACGTCCATTGTGTCCAGTGATGGTCGCCGCATAGATGTCCAGTCCACTCAGGACGTGGTGAGCGTCTCCTCGTCCGGACGCACTTGGACTTACCGGCTGCAGAATGGTCAACTTGAATCAGTCACAAATCCCGACAGATCCCAGTGGCAGTATTCCGCAACACCGTGGCCGCGCATTCGTGGTGAGGCTTCAAGTGATGGACTTCAGCTGGGGGGTTTTGATCCAGGCGGGGTGTGTTCCGCGTCGAGAGCGTCTAGCGATCATGCGGGTGATTGGAGCTTCACGGTCAATCACCCTAGCGGAGCTATCGGGAAGTTTGAATTTACAGGAATGGAGTTCTCGCGTAGCCGAGTTCCATACATGTGCATTGTTGACTTGTTTGATCATCGTATTCGCGTAGCGGGCGGCAGCAGCAATTTTGCTTCTTATACGGGACTTGTCGATTGGGAACGGGCAGCAAGACTGGTTGGTGAGCAGTATCCGGATGAGTCGGATGCTGCTTATCAGAATAGGTGGGCTCGTGGGATCGAGAGTTCGATGATCTATGGTGATGAAGAAATTCTGTACGAGGGCGTCCTGGACGTAGCTGGCTTTGCTCGGGTTGGAATACCGAACTACTACCCGGTAGTAGCTCTCAAGACAATGACTCGCTCGGGGCCTGGTCTCTTCCCGGAGAAGACATCGTACGAGTATCTTGACGAAGGGTATCCCTATTGCGATCAGGTCGATGCTTTAACGGGCCAGTACATTGGTCCTCGATGCAATGAAGACCCTTGTGCCAAGTCGGGATGCATTGACGGTGTCGGCCGATGGACGGAGATCACCTTGCCGTCAGGTAGCAGGATCCGCAAGCGTTTCGGCGTCGTGTATGGACACAACGAGGGACAGCTGCTTGAAGAGGAAATTGCTGATGCGAATGGCGCCACACTGAAGAGTGTCAAGTACCAGTACTTCGATGATAGTACGGTCAATGGACAAGCATTCTCCAAGTTGGTGGGGGTTGCCTTTGTTACTGATCAGCTGTACAGCAAGCAATTGCCCTTGATCTCGACCGAAACCTCGCAGGAGGGCGTGACCTACAGGACAGAGGTCGTGCTGTGTTCCACAGGTGTCTACTGTTTTGACGCTTTCGCGCGTCCGACGAAGACTCGTAGATCGAACACATTGGGCTATGCGAGGACAGATGTTACGGAGTACCACGACAATCTCCATCTCTGGGTGCTAGGACAGCAGAGCAGGCTGATCAACGTTGATGGCGGCGCTACAATTGTCGCCGAGAAAGTCTACAATCCGATGGCACTCCCGGAGCAGGTTAAGGCGTTCGGAAAGATTCAGAGAACACTTGGATACAGCGCTGACGGCACTCTGACGAGAGTCACTGACGGGCGCGGGTATACCACTGTCCTCACGAACTGGAAGCGAGGAGTTCCCCAAGGAATTCGCCACCCGGCCACACCTGAAGCGCCGAGCGGCGCTACAGAATCGTACACAGTGAATGAAAGCGGCTGGATCACTTCGATAACCGATGAAAACGGTTATGTCACCGGCTATGGGTATGATGCTATGGGGCGGCTAGCTAGCATCGTGTATCCCTCCGGTGCGAACGAGTCCTATCACAATACTCTGCAGAACTTCCGCGCGTTGACCGAAAACGACTGGAAACCGACTGGAGTTGCTCCGGGACAGTGGCGTCTTTATAAGGAAACAGGCAGTCATGTCACTATCACATATATGGATGCGCTTTGGCGCCCAGTGCTGAAGCACGAGTACGACGCCAACAATGTTGCTAGCACTCTGCGCTCCGAGAAGATCAGTTATGACAGCAGTGGAAGGCTAAGGTTTCAATCTTACCCTTCGTCAAGCATGATTCCAGGTGAGCTTGGCATTCGCAAATCCTATGATGCCCTCAATCGCGTGACGCGCGTTGAGCAGGACAGTGAGCAGGGCGCGCTGACGACGAGCAACGAGTATCTGCCAGGACTCAGAATTCGAACAACAAATCCCCGTGGATTCAAGACTGAAACACGTTATATGGCGTGGGATGCCCCAGGTTATGAGCATTTCATTCTTGCTCAGCAGCCTGAGAACAAGACTATTGAGGTGGCGCGCCATCCTCAGTTCGGTTGGCCTCTGCAACTGAAGCAACGCGAAGCCAACGGGAACCTGGCTCAAAGCCAGTACTACGTCTATGACGCATACGGCCAGTTGTGCAAAACAGTCGAGCCAGAAAGGGGCGCGACTGTTATGGATTACGATGGTGCGGGAAATCTTAGTTGGTCGGCTTCCGGATTAACAGGCCCGGTCGCCGCCTCGAGGAGCGACTGCGGTCATGCCTTGGCTGGTGGCTCTGGGCGAGTGATATATCGCGCCTACGACGGACGCGATCGTCTGACCAATCTCGCTTTCCCGGAGGGACGCGGGAACCAAGTTAGAACCTACAAGCCAGATGGCCTCCTGGAAACCGTGATTGCCTACAACGATGGCAATGGGCGGGCGCCCGTGGTGACGACCTACGAGTACAATCGCCGTCGCCTGCTGACCGCTGAAACGTTGAGCCAGCCCAGCTTGTACTCCCGGCGCGTCGGCTACACGTACGATGCCTACGCAAACCTACGCTTCCAGGCGTACCCGACGGGACTTGTGCTGGACTATTCGCCAAATCCATTAGGTCAGGCTACGCAGGTGCGTGATCAGCTAGGGAACTACTACGCGTCGGGTGCTCAGTATTACCCGAATGGTGCGCTGAAACAGTTCACCTACGGGAACGGCATTGTACATACGATGATCCAGAATGCTCGTCAGCTGCCGCGGCGGACAACGGATAGTGGAAATGTTGTGGACTACGACTATGCCTACGACCGCAATGGTAACGTTGAGAGGATTTACGATTACGTCATTGGCACACCGACCCTTAGTCACCGCTGGATGGCATACGATGGTCTCGATCGCTTGACCAGTTCGGCCTCAGCTGTCTTTGGCGGTACAGATCACACGCATCGCTTCACCTATGACGCGCTCGACAATCTCAAGTCATGGAAGCTGGGGGGTGTCAAGGACTACGCGGAGTACGTCTACAACAGCAGGCACCAGCTAGTGAATATCCGGGATAGTCAGGGTGCGACTATTGTTGGTCTTGACTATGATGAGCAAGGCAACCTGCAGAACAAGAACGGACAGGTATATGACTATGATTACGGTAACCGACTGCGCGCTGCCATAGGCAAGGAGCTCTATCGGTACGACGGCCACGGGCGTCGTGTGCAAGTGGAGGAGCCGGCCGGGAACACCACCTTTTTCCAGTACGTTAGCTCTGGGAAGATCATCTATCAGGAAAGTCATCGAGCCGATGGTATCGCTAGCGAGCATCTGTACTTAGATTCGAACCTGGTAGCGACGCGGGAACGTCCGTTCGCGAACGCACCGACTACAATCAAGTATCAGCATACGGATGCGCTTGGCAGCCTTGTTGCTACTTCTGATACTACCGGAAGGGTAATTGAGCGCCTCAACTATGATCCCTATGGTGCAGTTGTCGGGAGCAGTATGCATAGTGGCATTGGCTACACCGGTCATGTGATGGATGGTGGCACGGGCCTAACCTACATGCAGCAGCGGTACTACGACCCTGCCATCGGAAGATTCTTGTCGGTCGATCCGGTGACGGTAGATAGCAGCACGGGAGCGAACTTCAACCGCTATAAGTACGCCGGAAACAACCCGTATCGCTTTTACGATCCAGATGGACGAGCAGATAAGGAGGTTCGAGAGCGCACTGCATCGGTACTAAGGCGGCACAGAACGCCCGAGAGCCAAGAGCAGCTTATCAGGAGCGTGGGGGGCGACACCGAAGCACTAAAGCTTGCGCAGCAGACGCATGCGAGCTTTGTTTCTGGAGTCATCGGGCTTGCCACCGGCGGAGGCATTGGCGGTGGCGGTCGCGGTGGCGTAAGGCAAGGGCCTGTCATCATTGGAGAAACGATGGCGCGAGTTGAGGCGTTCGCCGCGAAAATTCCTGGGGCCAAGATCCTGAACGACATGCCCGACTTCAAGGCGATGGGCATGAACGCCGAGCAGGCCACTAGCGCGATGATGCAATACAACCGCAGATGGATCCTTGAGCAAATTCGAAGCGGAAGGCAGATCATCGACATCGGGGCGGACGCCTACCGAAAGGCGCCTAGTATTTTCTATCAGATGGAGCAGAACATGTTGAGGAACTATCAGAAGCTTCATGCCGAGTTCTCCGGTGCAGTAAGTCCATGAACGGTCAGGATTTTCTTCGGATCACCAATGCGGCCTTCATTCCGTTTTTGACGAAGCTTGGCTTTGAGGTGGATGAGCCCTCGGTTAGTGGGCGGTATTATCGGGTGAGCTACACAGGCTTATCGCATGCTGTTTCAGTGTCCTATGAGCCAGGTGACAATGCTCTATTTTTGATCGTCTTCAGTCGAAAGAATGGCGAACTCTCTGATATTGACGACTCCACGAGGACGCCACGCCTTGCGGATTTGAACAGTCGCTATATGTCAGCAGTGACGGCCGAAGAGCGCAGAGAAAACGAGGCCTTCTTTAGATTTGTCGAGGCCAAGGACGAGGAGGAACGCATGGTGCTAAAGGCGGCTAAAGAGCTTCGTCTCGTGCTTCCGCGATATCTTCGGATAAATGGAGTGGGTTCAATTGGGCCGTAAAGCACAGCCCCATCATTCGGCGGGCTTTGCGGTTGGCAATCACGCATTTACCACGCGTATGAGTAAGGCCGCCGTACTTTTCGATGGAAGCGTGGAAGTGAGGGCAGGATATGATTTTGTGCAGCAGCTGATGTCACGCTGCTGCAAATGTTCTACATGCGCGACGCTGATCGGTTTCGCGAGGCACGAAAAGCCCGCCGAGCTGGTGGAGGAGAGCCGGCAGGTGCATGAGTCCAGCCGGCACACTGTGGCAGCCTATACGCCAACGCCCCCCTCAGGTGCCAGGACGTGCCGGTGGGATGCCGCCTTTGCAGCGGCTGATGGTGCAGATGGTGTAAGCGCCTGTTTGACCCGCCTCCATCGCCGACTTGGTACGGTTCTTGGACGGCGCACCTACGAACGACCTTGCATGGACCCAGTCAGGTCCGGGGCGGCGGTGTCACCCGGCTCAGGGTCGTCCTTCAGTGGCGCTACTCGGCGGACATGATGGATAGATCCTCTCGTCGCCAGCAAGGCTGGTCCCTGGGATCCAAGCGCATCGCCTCACTGCCCCGTCGTGTCCTGGCGCGCGGAAACGTGCGCTGTACTGGGATATGCTGTTCCACAGAGACCGGCGCGTCGGGTTCATGGCCAATGGTTTTAGAAAGGGATTGCAGTGGGCCGGGCTAGCGCAGTCAGTCGACCGTGCCCTGCTGCATGAGCGACAGCACTCACATGGGGTCATGGAACAATTCGTCGAAGTCGGACAACTGCCACCGCTACGGCTTTGACATAGACCGCTCGCTGCGTTCCGCGATCAACGACTACATTCAGTTCTACAAGTACCTGCATTCAGTGCTAGTCTATCGATCGCCGATGGATCTCGAGCGGTGCTGCATAAAGAATTGGGTTCCAACTCTCCGCGGGAAGTTTCACCTGCTTCGCGGGTCGGCTAAATCCAGGTGTTAGGCTGCAATAGAAAATGTCCACAGTTCAGACGTATCTAGAACCAACTCAAGAGTCGGGCCGCGCTTTCTTCACTCGCGGTATTTCTGGCGCCGTTGTAATGCTCAACTTGTTGCGGTTTCGTTCGGTTGCTGATTACACGGTAACGCCGGAAATTGCCCCAGCTTCACCCATCGCCGGAGAGGCTGCCTACCGCCTTTACATGGAGCACACTCTTCCATATCTGAAAGCATCTGGAGGAGAAGTGATCTTCTATGGCTATGGCGGTGAGTTCCTGATCGGCCCAAGCCATGAGCGCTGGGACGCGGTCATGCTGGTACGCCAATCAAGCGTCGCATCGTTTCTTGAGTTCGCCTCAAACCAAGACTACCTCTCGGGTATCGGGCATCGTCTCGCTGCATTAGAGGATTCACGCTTGCTCCCGCTCGTCGCGGCACAGGCCTAACAGTCCATTCAAGCCGACGCCGTTCCTCGGCGTTGCTCAACTCAGCGCTATAACCTACTAGAACTTTCTTCTACGGGGTGGCCCGATCGAGCCTCTGGTGACTGGTTGCGCGGGTGGGGGGCGGCGCCATGGCGCGCCGGCTCAACGAGCGGCCAACCAAGACTTGGCTACGAGACACTGGCAGAGCGATATCGACAAGCTGTTGCATCAATCAGCTGAATCCAAGGCTGGAAACGGACATCCTCGCAAGAGCGGCGGCCAAGACAACGCTGCCATCGAGCCCCCCAGCTTTCAGTAGCGGTTGGATTTAGAGTCCAGGATTGATGATATCGGCTTTGGCAGCAAGCTGTTCTGCGCAGGCTGACGGTGTCGGTCCGCCAAGTGAATTGTTGGGTGTTTCATCGTTGTAGCCTCGGCGCTAGCACTCACTCTCTGAACGCTCTTGCAGCAGGTTGGGAAACCTGTGCTCGTTGGAAATTCGTCGCGAAGACATCCGTTGAAGCTCTCAGTATACTCATTCTGGTTTGGCTTATTCGGTTCGATCTGCCGTAGTTGAACGCCAGGCCCGTGTGTCCAAGTGACCATCGCCTTGCCGCAGAACTTTTGCGGATCACTTGCGGCAGACCGCAGCCGGACGCCAGGCGATCAGCAACACGGGTCACGCCGACGCCGAGATCGACCGCGCGACCTCGATCACGACAATCTCATAGGTGGCATCATCAACGACCGTAGGGCACTGAATCACTCGGTCCTCGGCCGTGCGGTCGAACAAAAGTCCATTGACCAAGTCGCGTTGAGCGTCTGCGGCCGCGCCAGCGGCTGTCGCTCGGCCATGAGAATTTTCTTGCTGTTGCGGCGCCGCACCTGCAGCCTGGCCTCCTGGTACAGTCGCTCCGCACGCTTTGTAGCTCACCCGCATTCCCGCTTTGCCTGAGCTTGATGTGGATCATCCTGAGGCTATCGAAACGCAATCAAAGAACACCGTTGGTTCAACCACACGGGTCCTTGACTGGCATGCCGGCGTCGGCCTCACGCAGAAGGTAGATGATCTGTTCTTCGGAAAAGCGTTTCATCATGTCTAATCTCCCAGTCAGGTGGGATTGGACCCCAAATCGCTGCGCCACTCAGAACTAGGGGCGTCGGTATCGCGCTTACTAGACGGGCTGTGATCAAATCTCCACTCGAAGTTTCTCACCTGTTCAGACGGCCCTTACTCAGGCGATCTTGTAAATCACGAATATAAGAGCGGCTGACCTTTAGTTGTGTTCCGTCTCGCATGCGGAGCAGAGCATCGCGATTGGTGCGGGATCTAAGTTCGAAGGCCTCATTAAGATTCACGATTGTGGATCTGTGAACCCGAACGAAGCGTTGTGGGTCAAGTTGCCGGGAAAGGGATGCAATGGTTTCACGCAGCAGGTAGTTGCTCCTTCCGGTGTGAAGTGTGGCGTAGTCGCCGCCAGCCTCTATCCAAGCCACCTCTGCAGCATCTACAAGAACGATGCGGCGGCCGGTCCTGATAGCAAAGCGATCTCTATATGGGGTAGGGCTGGCTGGAACTAACTGGTTGGGGCGCCACGCGACGCGCGGTCTCTTCGTCAGAATCTCATTTGCGAGGTCTAGCGCCTCTGACAGTCGATTGGAGCCAATAAGCTCTAGAAGCTCCCTCATGACGCCGATCTCGACAGCGATTCCAGGGGCGCATTCATCCGCGCCGTCTGTTTGAGTGATCGGCAAACTAGTGTCCGCGGACGCATCTTCATGATGACTGCTCGTAGTAAGCTCGCCAGAGCTCTTGCGGATTACCGTTTCGACAGGGCAAGAATTTGAACGGCCTCGCGAGGCGGTTCGCTTGTACAGACTGACATCCATGATTGCAAGACGCTTCATAATGGATCCTTGCTGAGCATGGGGTGGGGTCTTAGGAGCACAAGGAGTGAAAAGAATGCCGTGCCGACATCCATGCTTCTGGTCGTGCAGTCGGGATATTTAGTGCCGCTGGCATCAATTGGGAGACGAGCAGGTAGTCGCATGAGGCCTCCATCCTGCCGAGTGAACGTAAGCCGCAGATCAGGCCGCGGACCAATATTCGGGTGACCTGAGATCGGTGGTTTAGTCGCATCCAGGCTGGTGAGAATCCTACGGAATTCAACGGTACTTGCCGGATGGAGTAATGTTGTGCACCGGGCTGCTTGTCTCGCCGCAGGTAACGCCCATCTCGGTACTTTGGCCCCGGACAGCCTGGCACCGCGGCTCGACCCTCGGGCTACGCCGGGCGAGCTTGCCAAGCTCAAGGGGACGGGCCGAAGGTGCAGGGGCACGTCATTACGGCATGGATGAGCACAGCGACCCCCAGCGAACAAGTGCCTACTAGGAAGGAAGTTACGGAGTCTTCGTGAGCGCATTACAAGTTGCTCAGGAACGAGTTTGAGATGGAACACGCCGGATGACGTTCGGGACGCGAAGCCATAGCGTCTGGTCGAGATCCTCACACGAGCGAGCGTCCTGTTGAGACAGGGAAAGGACGACTTGGCGGATTCGTACGCGGCGCCCATCGTCGCTGCGCCCTTGCTGCATCCTGACGTCGGCGTGTACGCGCAAAGCGTGGTGGCGTGTGACTGCTCCGCCGTCACCCCGAAGTAGGCCTGCATGTGGTCGCGATCTGCCCACGTCGCGGTGAGCGCGGGATGGAGGTTGCGTCGTGCGGATACTGCCCATGCATGCTCGATAACCATGTCGATCTGCGCGCCCTTGACACCGCGCTCGCCCAGCGACTGGTGTGTCGCCGCCGTCACCGAGCCTTATCCGACCCAAAATCTGAACCCGGTGCTGGCCTGCACGTTGCTTATGCCCGCCGGGCGCTTGTCGCGGGTCGAGCTGCGCCACTAGGGCTAACCTAAACCGGCCGGCTTCGATCGCGTTCCATGTCAGCGCACGTTTTTCGAAATGCACCGTGCCCCAGACTTGACTGCGATAGGTAAGCGTCAGATCCGGAGTCACCAGGGTGAGGTCGTCATGGCAGCCTTCGCACGTGCGGGTGGTCGCGACGAGCTTCGCGTGGGTGCGCGGCGAGACGCCATGACCGTCTCGAAGGCGTTCGCACACGTGGCCGGTGCACGCGGCATGCATCCGTGGCGAACTCATGCCGACGGCGCCCGGGACGTTGGCGATCGATCCGGCGCGGTGGGGCGGGGCCAGCGACGCTAGTCGGAGCAGCCCACGCAAGGTCGGGACATGTCTCATGTGGGGGTCCTGTGGGGTGACGATGCGATGGGACGGGCAACGAGCGCTTGCCGGATCGATGGCGCAGGCGAAGCATCGCGCTAGCATCCGCTAGCACCTGATGCGCTGAGCCGGGGGGGGGGGACTCAGGCCGGCTTACGGGCCACGATGAAGACGCGGAAGTCCTTGGCTCGGCTTCCATGCCGCTCCACCGAAACGATTTCCATCCCCTGCCGGGCGATGGCCGACTGCAGCGTGGCGGCATCGAAGCACAGCACATGGGGCGCCTTGCCTATGGCCTGCATCACGGGCAAGACAAGGCGATGGATCAGCGGGTTCATCTCTAGCAGGCAGGCCGTCTTGGAGATCAGCAGCCCCCCGGGGCGCAAGGCCTGGACCCCAACTTCCAGCGCGCGGTCGAGGTCGGTCATAAGATGCAGGACATTAAAGGCCAGCACCACGTCGTACACCCCGAGACCAGCCAACGGCATGTCGGCATCGGCAACCGCAAAGCGCAACTGCGGCAGCGGCTCAACCGCAAGCTTCTCGCGGGCGATGGCAATCATGCCCGCCGAGACATCGGTCGCCAGCATGCGCCGGGTGTAGGGCGCCAGCCGCAACGCGGTGGTCCCGGTGCCGCAGCCGATCTCCAGCACATCTTGATCTAACGAGAGTAGGCCTCGCACACGCTTCAGCGTGGTTTCGTAGCCGACCCGATCGGGGATGGGGGTGGCCGCGTACTTGACCGCGGTGCGGTCCCAGAAACGGGCCTTGCAAGCCGCCGCACCCACGCCGGCGCGGGCGGAAGCATCAGGGGAAGCGGCAGGAGGGCGGTAGGGCATCGACACCAGTGAGGCTCACCAGACGAGTGATTGCATGCTAACCATGCAAAGCTTCGATGGAAATTGCGCTAAATTGCAGCGAAGATATGCATCTACGCATGAATCACATCGACTGGAACCAGCTGAAGGCGTTCCTGGAGACCGCCGAGACCGGCTCTCTCTCGGCGGCGGCGCGCAAGCTCGGCCTCAGTCAGCCCACGCTCAGCCGGCAGGTGGCGGCCATCGAGCAGCGCATGGGCGTGACCCTGTTCGAGCGCGTGGGCAAAGCGATGGCGTTGACCTCCACCGGACTGGACCTGCTGGAGCACGCGCGGGCCATGGGCGCCGCCGCCGAGGCACTGGGGCTGGCGGCCAGCGGCCGCTCTCAGGCGGTCGGCGGGGTGGTGTCTGTCTCAGCCACCGACGTGGTCGCTACCTACCTATTGCCTCCATTGGTGCGGCGACTGCGCGAGCGGGAACCGGGCATCGCCATTGAGGTGATTTCCTCCGATGCGCTCAGCAATCTGCTGCTCCGCGAGGCAGACATCGCTGTCCGTCACGTGAAGCCCGAGCAGCCGGACCTAATCGCCCGACTGGTCCGGGAGGCTGAAGCGAACTTCTACGCATCCGAAGACTGGGTGCGAGCGCACGGCCACCCGCGTCGCGCCGAGGAAGCGGCGCACCTGTCCTTCGTCGGCTCGGATCGCTCAGGGCACTACCTGGCCTTCCTGCAACAACATGGCCTGCCCCTCGGCGAAGCGAACTTCAATTGCTATGCGAACCACACGAAGGCCCACTGGGCGCTGGTGCGCCATGGCATGGGTATCGGCGCCATGATCGACGAAGTGGTTCGTGACACACCGGGCATGGTCCGGGTGCTAGACGAGCTGCCGCCCGTGCGCTTCCCGATCTGGCTGGTCACCCACCGCGAGCTGCACACCTCTCGGCGCATCCGGGTGGTGTTCGACACGCTGGCGGAGGGATTGGCGTCAGCAGCATGAATGCTGCGCTTGTATGGACACAGTGCTGCTTACGTGGTCCCGGATTGGGCCCTAATCTGCCCCAGATGCCTTCGCCTCGCTCGGGTTGCATGCGCCATGCCGCCAGCAGCTGGCCGGCCTTGGCGTCGCAAAGCGTGACCGCACGCTCGAGCGGGCTTATCGCTTCCTGGCGACGGCTCGCCTCGGCATGCATCACAGGCGTTGTAGGCGCCGACCGCATTTCCCATGCCGGCCGCACGCTCGAAGGCGACCTGCGCGCCATCGGGGCAGAGCAGGCAGAGGTCCTTACCCACGCCCGCGCACCACGCCATCAGGCTTGCCGTCGGCGGCGAAGCGGCCCTCAAACTGTGCCATCGCACCCGGCACCAGCGGCATCAACACCTCTTCGCCTCGATGCGCGTGATACCAGCCGGTTTGCCACACCGAATAGGTCTGGTGGGTGCTACGGATCTCGCCCTTCGGTCCCAGCCAAAGGGAGCCATCGCTGCCCTCGACTAGGAAGCCGCTCACAGCGACGGTCCAAGTGAAGCCCAGTCCATACTGCGTGTCGCCCATGCCTTGCGCTTGGGGATCGCCGTTTCGTTCCGGCCAGCGCGCCATCACGAAGCCGTGCAGGCCACAGCATGGATTGCACACTCGACGTGGGCAACTAAGCTCCGCCAAACAACGCCGTTAACCACCGGCACAGATCACATGCTCTTGATCGCATCGCACCTGCGGCTCTGGCCAGCACTACATCGAGATACTCAGCATTGTTGAATGGTTGAGCCTTTTTGCCGGTCGGCGTGTAACCCGATGCGCGCGCCGTGTGGGCGACAACCGTCTCTGGGTTTACTACAGCGAGAAGGACGAGCGAGTAGCCAACGTCGTGTCCAAGTATGGACATGTCGCTGTCACAGGGGAGCTGCGCGAATGTGAGCTCGCAGTCGCAAGCTGACGAGGTCGCATCCCCGGAGCTTTGAATCAATTGCCAAGTTGAATAGAGCTAGATCCCGGGCGTTCTTACCAAGCTGTAGCCTTACCCGAATGGGCCAAATGTCGCTAAGCCGGAGCGGCGCCTTCTGGCCAACCAGCTCCCCCTTGTTCCAAGGCGTGCGTCGAGAGTGCATGGAATTCTCCTGTTAAGAGACTCCAGTGTCGGTGCTGGGTTCTTGAGACTCATCGGCCAAGGATCCTAGCCCGAAGCCCACTTCACGCTGATACTCCATATGCCTCAGCGACGAACTGATCGCTCGTGCAGCCTTTCGAGAAGGTTCGCTATGTAGGTACGACTGACTCGCAAGGGAGTGCCATCCCGCAGGCGAATCAGAGCATCCCTATTCGGCAGGGCCTGCATTTCTGCCACGCAATCCAGGCGGACGATCGTAGAGCGATGCGCTCTGATGAACATGGCGGGGTCGAGCTGCTTGGCAAGGTCTGCCAGCGATTCGCGCAGCAAATGCTCTTTCCTGTGGCTGTGCAGGATCGCGTAGTCGCCGCTGGCTTCGATCCATTCTACATCGGCTGAATCGATGAAGGTCACGCGTCGCCCCGTTCGGATAGAGAACCTTCGCCTGTGTCGGCCTTCGCTTAGATCCAACGTCGTCTCTCCGCTGCGATGGCGCGAAGCGATGGCTTCGCGTGCCCGATCCAGCGATTCTGAGAACCTGTCGTCGTCGATCGGCTTCAGGATGTAATCAAGCGCCTTCAGATCGAATGCACGAACTGCGAAGTTATCATGCGCTGTCAGGAAGATGACCAACGGACGCCGCTCCTGCGGGATTTCGTCGAGCAGCCCAAACCCGTCCAAGTTCGGCATCTGGATATCGAGTAACACCAAGTCGGACGAAGTTTTGAGGATGCCATCGAGAGCCGCCTTGCCATCGGCGTACTCGCCTACGAGATGCATGTCCTTATGTCGTGCAAGGCGTGCAAGTACACCGCTCCGGGCGAGCGGTTCGTCATCCACGACGGCAACTCGGATCATCGATGAAGGTCCCAGTAAGCGTCCGGCGTTGTGATGTCGCGCAAGGGGATATCGATCGACACGTTGAACCCGCCGTCCGTTCTTGGCTCAGCTTGCAAGTTGTGCGCGTATCCATACAGGCGGATCAGGCGCTCGGAGATGTTGCGTATCCCCCCGGCTAGAGAACATCCGTTATGCGGCGCCCCCATGCTGCCGACTTGCCCATCGTTACCGACGAAAACCCGCAGCATCTTCTTTTCCTGCAGTAGCCCTATCTCCAGGGTGCCGGGCTCGCTGCGCAGCGCGATGCCGTGCCGGATCGCATTCTCGACCAATGGCTGCAGCAGCAGGTGCGGTACACGCTTATCGAGAATGTCTGCGCCGATGTTCCAGTGCACGATCAGACGGTCCCCGAGGCGCGCCTCCTCGATCGCCAGATACGTCTCAGTGAGAGCGATCTCCTCTGCGAGGGAGACCTCATGCGATATCCGCTCGTCGAGCGTTGCCCGCAGGAAGTCCGCGAGCCTCGAGATGACCTGCTGGGTACGCTCTACCTGGCCGGAAACCACCAGCGAAGAGATCGCGTTGAGCGTATTGAACAGAAAATGTGGCTGAAGCTGGTATCTGAGCGCCCGAAGCTCCGCCTCATGCATAAGCGCCTTGGCTTCGGCGCTCCGGGCCTTCTCGTGGCCGAGCTCGATGTAGTAGCAGACCACGGCGTGGAGTGCACAAAATGCCACCAACGCAAGCCAGAACGCATCAATGCCTTTGACCAGTCGTGCCAGTTCCACGGTTTGGTCCGGTATCCAGCCCGCCGACCGCGCAACCAGCAAGTCCGCGATGTTGCTGCCAACGGACAATACATAGCTGGCGACCAGAAGGGCGGGCACCAGCAGCCACCAGGGCGCTCGCCTGCGCCAGAGCGCGCGCTGTAGAAACAATAGTGGTAGGCACAGTAGCAGGTAGAGCACCAGGCAGAGCATACGTCGCCATTCCGCGACTTCGTCGCCGATCGATGGCAGGGTCAACACCACCATGCACAAGCCGACAGGAATGCTCGCCGCGAGCGGTAGCCAGACGGGAGGAAGGAGGGTCTCGGATCTGGCGTGGCGGATAGGCATCGCAAAGAGCCTCGTAACGAACGACCCAATATACGTGAGCCGAGAGGGGCCATGGTGAGGCGTCACGGCCGAGGGGGCGGCTCTTACTTGGCCAGCACCGGGCCTAGGACCTGCCTGCGCACATCACGCAAAGGGAGCCCGGGATGGGTGTCAGCATTGCACAGGCAGGCGTATGCCAGCCCGCTGGATGGATGGCACGCGAGGTAGGCGGCGAATCCGTTGATGCCACCATGGTGGCCGGCAATGGGCTTCCCGTCGATCGTGTGCGCGTCCAACATGAAGCCCAATCCATACTGCGTATCGCCCATGCCTTGCGCTTGGGGATCGTGCCGTTTCGTCCCGGCCAGCGCGCCGTCACGAAGACGTGCTGGCACCAGCATGGATTGCACGCTCGACGCAGGCAAGTAGGCTCCGCCGAACAATACCGTTATCCACCGGCACAGGTCCTGTGCTGTTGAACGCATCGCGCCTGCGGCTCCGGCCAGCGCTACATCGAGGTACTCAGCATTGTTGAATGGCTGAGCCTCTGTGCCGGTCGGTGTGTAACCCGACGCGCGTGCCATGACGACATCGGAAGGCTGGTCGAACGAGGTTTGGCTCAGGCCGAGTGGCTCGAACAGCAGCTTGGAGGCGGCGGTCGCCAAGGGGAGCTCCGCTACCTTTTCGACGATGGCGCCCAGCAGGATGTAGCCAGCATTGCTGTAACGCCAAGCGGTGCCGGGAGCGAAATCGAAGAGCGGCGTCATGCGCGCGATTCGCTCGGCCTGGGTGAGTTGCGACGATACGCCTTCGGTGTCGTACTCTCCGTCGCTTATACCCGCCGTGTGCTGCAAAAGCTCGCGTATCGAGAACGGAGCATGCTGGGGGAGGAAGGTCAGATAGCGCTGTGCGGGCTCGCCTAGCGAAAGTTTGCCTTGAGACTCAAGTTTTAGAAGCAAGGCGGCGACGAACTGCTTGGTGAGCGACCCAATGCGAAAGACGCTTTCGGCGGTCACATGGGTTGCCGTCTCCAGGTTGGCTTGCCCGGCATAGTACGAATTGACCTCTTGGCCACCGTGCCAGACCGCCAAGGCGACGCCCGGCACCTGCCGCGACGCCACCGCCGCATCGACAATGGTCCTCAAGGTCGAATCTGACGCGGCCGGCGTCAGGGCGCGCGCGCGAGGTGCCATGGGGCCTGAGGCAAGCAACATTCCCCCGGTGAGTCCTGCGCCCGCTTCGATCAAGCGGCGTCTTGTCATCTTCATGCCCTATGCCTCTCGTGTTAAAGGTCTGGTCTTGCCGATGGTCCGAACGATGCCAGATGTCGGCGTCGCGACCTTCAAAAACCCTAGCCTTGGCGCTGACCCGTGCATTACGTGCGCCAGGACGCCGTCGCCCCGCGACGACTTACGCGACCATATCTCCAGCCCGGCCGCGTGGCGAAACGTTCTAAAGCGTGCCAACGGCATGTCGCCAAGCCTCCACTTGCGGAGGGTCCCGCAGGCAACCCACGGGTCATCCACAGAGATACGGAGGAGAGCAGATGACAGGAAGGACACGCATCCAGGGCGCGGCACTGCTGTTGACGGCACTTCGAGGATACCCGGCTTTGGGAGCCTTCTTCGCAGTTGGTGGCGAATCGCCCATCCCGAGGACGGCAAAGGCCATCGGATTGCCGAGCAGTGAGTTCACGTGCAGTCAGCCGCGAGGCCAGGTGCTGCTGAAGCACGTCATGGCGCACTGCGCGGCATCTATGTCCAACACGGCTCCGAGGCTTGTCAGACCTATGAAATCCATCGTTATCTCGCTCCTCCTGTTTCTCCTTGCCGTGGCGCCGGCCAACGCCGGCATGTGGATGATGGTCTACGCCGAGGGGCAGAAACCCGACAGGACCGTCTACTACGCGGCCTTCGACGACGTCCAGAGCCGGACCTCGCCAGAGGCGTTCCTCGAGGCTTTGCAGCGTACGGGCGACCCCATCAAGGCCGAAGCCGCCACGAAGGTCAATCAGATCCGCGTCAATCAGATCCACGAGGCCGCAGGAGGACCTTGGTTGACGATGTTCACTCTTGAGTTCCAATGCGGCAGCCAGCAGATGCGGATCACTCAGCAGGAGCAGCACTACCGGCAGAACGGCAGGTCGCAGCAAGTGCCTGGACTGGACTGGAGTGCCATCACTGCACCTTGGCAAGCCCAGGCCAGGTTGCTGGCCTGCGATGAAGCCCGCTGGAAGAAGGCGCTCGAAGCCGATAGACGACGAGGTCAAGGTCAGGACGAACTGAACAAGCTTGGCCTGGTGGTGGTCGGTGACCACGTTCTCCCGATGGAGCTCAACGATCTCTCGTTTGCCACGCTTTGGCGCGACGGAACAGAACCCGCGTTCACCACCAACAAATCTCCCGCGGAGCTGGACCGCTTGAGGCGCGAGACCATCGCGCGTGGAGAAGCCCTGTCGGCGGAAATGCGTGGAAAGGAACAGAACCTCCGCCGGGACATCGAATCGTCTCAAGCTGAAGATGCATTCATGGCCCAAGTCGACCGAAACTTCGCAGCCAAGAAGTACCCGAAACAGTTCAAAGATCTCGTCCACAGCATGAAGGGATTGACTGAACCGGAGATCATCGAGGTCATGGGGTACCCCGATGGCGACCGCCTTGTGGGTGGGGACCGTCTCTGGGTCTACTACAGCGAGAAGGACGAGCGAGTGGCTAACGTCGTGTCCAAGTATGGGCATGTCGCCGTCACAGGGGAGCTGCGCGAATGTGAGCTCACGTTCGTTCTTCGCGAAGGTGGCAAGAAGAGTGGAGGTCGCCTGTTCGACTACCAGATGGCCGGAGACAACTGCAATCTTTCCACCATGAAGAGGAGCTCGCGATGAGCGAACAAGCATCTGTAGTCGCTGCATCTGCGCCCATGCGATCACCCAAGGCGCGTACGCGCATCAGCCATTCAGTCCAAGTTTCGTGGCGCAAGCGCACGGGAAGCGTCCTGCTGAGCTTGCTGTCCTGCGTGCTCGCAGTTGGCTTGATCGGAACGGCCAGCGCCGAATATCCCATCACCGACACTACGCGCGCACTGGGTACCGTGAAGCTGATGCTTGCCGCCGAAGCCAGGGGAGATCACAGTGTTCTGGAAGGCCTTCTTGCCCCGGAGCACCTGCGGATCTCGCCTGAAGGCGAGGTTGAAACTCGCAGCGACATTCTCGACTCTTTAGCTGGCGACCAGTCCAAGGAGGGGGCGAAGCTCGCTGTCGATGCGGACACCCCCCTCTCCGAGGTTGCATTCGAAGAGACCAAGGACGGTGTCATCATCGTTGCCCTTCAAAACAGCACCCGACAGCCCGTCGTTGACGAGCGAAATGCGTTGCTGCGGGTGACCTTCCTGCTGGAAAAGAGGCAAGGGAGGTGGGTCATCCTGCTAACCCACTACACACCTTTGGCCCGCACCAGATCATGATGCGCGCCTCAATATGCGCTGCCCTGGTCTTGATGTCTTCGGTCGCGGCAGCAAAGCATGTCTATCCGAAGAGCCTGAAGGTCGTGGATGCGGGTCAAACGTATACGCTTTTGGAAGACTACGTTTTCCAGGAGAAGGCCGCGACGTTTGCCCTCTTTGCAGGGCGCTATGTCCAAAAGTATGAAGACGCCAAGGCCGTCTATCTGATGGGTGATGCAGGGTGCTTCCAGATGTGTGTGACGCCTCCCAGGAATCCGGGCGCGCGTTGGTCCGATCGCTGGGATTGTGGCGTGTATCTCCCCAAGGATGCGGACAAGGGTGCCGCGATCTTCGTGGTCCGGCGGACGCCCGAGACGTCGCATGAAGGCAATGGCGCACTCATCGACGGCATCATCCGGGCGGGCTACGGTAGCTTCGACTTCCCGACCTCGGAGAAAGATGATCTGATCCTGCGCAGCAAGCTCATGCTCCAGCAGCAGGACATGGAACTTCCATAGCGTCCCGAGTGCGGCGCTTCAAATGAGGATGCCGACATGAAAAGGCCTGTTCTCGCCCTTGCGATCATCTTGATCGCGTGCGGCATGACCAAGAGTCCGAAATCGTTCGACCCCGTGCGAAGCCCGAGTCACTTCGTGCTCGAGGCGGACGTCATGGTGGCCAACAAGGTATCTTCCGGCTTGGCAAAGGGGAGCTACCAAGCGGTTTTTCAGAGCAAGGACCACGTCTACTACCTGGGCGAGCCGGGCGCTCTGCTCATGCCCAATGGCACCAGGGTCAATGGCGGCATCGCGCTGCCGAAGGACGCGTTGGCGCCCCCCTGTCATCTCTTCATTCAGATCGGAGACGATTCAGAACAGGCGAGGGGCATGCGACTTGGAGCGCTTGTGGTGGCCCTTGCGAGGCTCTAGGAAGAGCGGATCAGGGAGTTCAAGAAGGATCCGGCGTGCATCGAATTCATGACAAAAAAATGCCGTCGTCGATGACTGAGGCATCGTACATACACAAGGTCGCCTGGAGCTTTGCAGTATTTACAGTGCGTAATCTTGACGCTGCTTTGGAATCCTATCGTAGCAAGCTTGGCTTACCAGTCGCTTCGAATATATGGCGCTGTGGACCACAAAACATCACGTAGTCCTTCACGAGGCTAGGCTACATGCGAGTACGAAAGGCTAGAGAGACAGATCTCGATGGAATTACTCGGTTATATGCCTGCCTGCACCCCCATCACCTGGCCGAGCCGAATTCTGAGGCCGAAGTCTCTTGGCGAAAGATTGTTAATAGCAGGACATCGACAATATTCGTTGCTGAACTGGATGGTCTGCTAGTGTCGACATGCATGGTTGCAGTTCTTCCAAGCTTTGCAAAAGCCGGACGCCCTATCGGGGTAATAGAACATGTGGTAACGCTAGAGAAGTTCCGCGGGCGGGGGTTTGCTCGCGATACCATGTCTGCTGCAATTTCTTACGCTTGGCAGAGGTCTTGCGGCAAGTTGCTATTGCTGTCAGGCGCGAACCGTCTGGAAGCTCACAAGATGTACGAGTCACTTGGATTTGATGGCAACGTAGAGCGTGGCTTTGTGATGAGGGCGCCGGGCGCATTGCTCCCTACTCATGTCCAGTAGTAGTCGCACGGAGATCCGTGACCGCTGAGTCTCTCGCTTCCAGAGAAAATACTCCAAGCGATCCAGTCTCTGACGCTGAGGATCGATTGGCTTTTGATTCAACTATTTGCTGCAGCGGAAGTGATTGAGGATGTGCGAGTGCCGGACTGGGGTGCCATTGGTCGAAGGCTTGAGAATAGAAGGCTGGATGCCGCTTGGATGCGGGACTTGTTCGCCCTATTCGTTGACCTCGGTGCGCTTGCGGCAGTCCTGTGCAAATGGCTGCTATGCGCCTTCGCCCATCGAGCTAGTGATCTGGTTAGCAGGGAGCTTTGCTCCACGGATGGCTGATGTCCGTTTCCGGCCAGGAGCGGATGTCGAGCGCACGGACTAGGCTACGCCGTGAGGCGGCGCAGGCTTGGATGAACTGTTAGACCGCTTGCTGGGAACTTTGCCCTTTTGATTCCACGGCAGCCCATCATCCTTGGAGCAGTAGCTGATTAGTTCTGCCTCTACTGCTAGGCGCAAAGAGTCTGGAGTCACCAGAATCCCGGTAACGCCGATCTCTTCACCCGCAAGTAGGGCTTGCAGGACTTGGTCCAGCTTGGACTGAGTCTTAGGATGCTTCCAGAACAAGTGTTCGCAAACGCGCGACCATCCCTTCTTGATACTTCTCTGCCCGATGTACTTCACGCGCCAGTCTCCATCTTCTGCCCTCGTCCATAGCGCGTAGATGTTGATAGGCGACAAGACGAGGTCGGAAGGAAGCGAGTTGTTTCGGAGGTCCGCGATGTCCGTATACGCAATTAGTCGGGGCGTCGACTGCAGCAGTGCTGCGCGACACTTCTCGACTAACTCTGCTAGATCTAAATGAAGGTTTGCCATAGGGCCCGACTACCTTTTGGCCGGATCACTGGATCCGGTTGTACGACCATTTGCAGCCCGCCATATGATGGGCTATCCCCTTGATACGGCTTGATGTTAGGACGGCCGAGTCCGACTCACAATGAGTCGTACCGGGTCCAGTAGACATCTTCGAGCTGTACTGCAATCACGGAGGTGTGCATGTACACGGACGAGTTCCGGGCCGTCGAACGCGGCCCCTGGCCTGGACCGATGACGGGTCGCCGCGCAGGCCGCTCATTCGTGCATCAAGGTCCTGTCCCAGCGTCGGAAGACGTGAGGCCGCGAGAGTGGGGGCCGGGGCCTGACGCGATGTTGCGTTCGTGGAATAGATCGATTTAATGCGATGATTCTGGACGGGCTCGACTACGCTGCCCGGGAGGATCATTGATGGAGGTTGCGGCAAGCGCCCGTGCCTGTCTGGTGGCCGATGTCGGTGGCACGAACGCGCGCGTGGGTTGGACCCTTGACGGGCAGAGCGTGCAGGACGTGTTGGTGCTGCGCTGCAGCGACCACGCTTCGCTGGCCCACATCCTGGGCAGTTATGTTGAGCGGATGGCGCGAAGCCACCCGGGGATGGCGCTTCGCGAAGCCGTCGTGGCCATCGCCGGATATCTCCAGGGCGATCGTCTGGTCAACGCCAACCTTCCGTGGGAGGTCTCCGTGGCCCGGACCGCGGATGCCGCACGCCTTGAATCCCTCGTCCTGATCAACGACTTTGGCGCCGTGGCCCATGCCATTCCCGGGGTGCAGCGGCAGACGCTTGTTCCGTTGCTGCCAGGGCAGCGGGACCCTGGCATGCAGGTGCCGGCGTTGGTGCTGGGCCCGGGGACCGGCCTGGGAGCCGCCCTGTGCCTGGACCGCACCGGCGCGGAGGTGCTTCTGACCGAGTCCGGCCACGCCGCTCTGGCCGCAGGCAATCCGCTGGAACTGGCGGTGCTGCAGGACCTCGCCACGCGCTGGCATCACGTGGACAACGAACGGGTGCTGTCGGGCACCGGCATGATGCACCTCTACGAGAGCCTGGCCCGGATGAAGGGGGAGACGCCCCTGCATCGGCGGGCGGAACAGCTCGTCGCCGCGGCGGACGCCGGAGATGCGACCGCCCGACAGACGCTGGATGTCTTCAGTGGCTGGCTCGGCAGTCTGGTGGCAGACCTGGTACTGACATTGGGCGCGCGTGAGGTGTATCTGGCGGGCGGCGTGACCGCGCACATCGCGCCCTTCCTGCACGCCGGGCCGTTCCAGCAACGCTATGCCGCGAGATTCGGTTCGCCGCGGGTGCCACCCCCCGTCTGGCGCATCGATCATGGGCACCTGGGCCTGATAGGTGCCGCGATTCACTGGCGGAGCCGGACTTCCTGTTCCGTTCGATCCATCGAGGAGCACGCATGAAAGGCAGAAGAAGGTTCCTGGGGCACATGGCGCTGTCCGCCGGTGCGATGTCGCTGGCCCGTGGCGTCATGGCGGGGCCGGCAGAGAGTGCCGTGGTCCGTGGGGGGCGCGTGGTATCCACCTGGGATTTCGGTGTCGGGGCCAACCAGGCGGCGTGGCAGCGGCTGTCGACAGGAGCGAGCGCCCTTGACGCGGTTGAGCACGGCGCGCGCTGGGCCGAGAGCGAGTTGTGCAATCCCACGGTCGGGCGTTGCGGCAATCCCGACAGGGAGGGAGTTCTGACGCTCGATGCCAGCATCATGGACGGGGACGGGCGCTGCGGCGCCGTGGCTGCGCTCGAGGACATCGACCACCCCATCAGCGTGGCGCGACGGGTGATGGAAGACACCCCTCATGTGATGCTGGTGGGCAAGGGAGCGCAGCAGTTCGCCATGGCGCAGGGTTTCCGCAGGCAGCGGCTGCTGACGCCGGAAGCCGAACAGGCGTGGCGGGAATGGCGCGAACGGGCGAAGTACGAACCGCAGATCAATGTCGAGCGGAACCTGACACCGGGCAATAAGGAAAACCACGACACGCTGGGGATGCTGGCGATCGACCGCGACGGCCGGCTGGCCGGGGCCTGCACCACCAGCGGCATGGCGTGGAAGATGCACGGTCGCGTGGGCGACAGTCCCCTCATCGGGGCGGGGTTGTACGTGGACAACGAAGTCGGCGCCGCAACGGCATCGGGTGTCGGCGAAGAGATGATCCGCAATGCCGCGAGTTTCCTGGTCGTGGAACTGATGCGGCAGGGGAGGACGCCGATGGAGGCCTGCCGCGAGGCCATCGCGCGCGTCGTCCGCAAGCGTCCCGAGGCCAGCAGGTCGTTGCAGGTGTGCTTCCTGGCCATGAACAGGCAGGGCGAGGTCGGCGCCTTCGCCCTGCATCCGGGCTTCGTCTATGCCGTCTGCGATGCCGACAAGCAGGACGCATTGCGCGCGGCCGATGCCGTCTACGACGGCGCGGCGGCATGAGTCGCCGCGCATCCTTGTTGCTCGAGATCGCAGCCGGATCGCTGGTGTCCGCGCTGGCCGCGCAGCAGGGCGGTGCAGACCGCGTGGAGCTGTGCGAAGCACTCGAAACCGGAGGCACCACGCCCTCGTACGGAACGCTGGCGCTGGCCCGCGATCGCCTGCGCATCCCGCTGTTCGTCCTGATCCGCCCCCGTCCAGGGGATTTCCTCTACGACACGCTTGAAGCCGAGGTGATGCTGCGCGACATCGAAACCTGTGTGCGCCTGGGATGCGACGGGATCGTGGTCGGAGCACTGGATGCCGACGGCGATATCGACGAGCCCCTGTGCAGGCAGCTGGTGGCGGCGGCAGGGCCGCTGCCGGTGACGTTCCACCGGGCATTCGACGCGGTCCGCGAGCCTTCGGCGGCCCTGGAGCGGATCGTCGCGCTGGGATTCTCGCGGCTGTTGACCTCCGGAGGTCGCGCGACTGCCGAGGAAGGCAGCGCAGCCATTGCGGCATGCGTGCGCCAGGCGCAGGGACGCCTGGAGGTCATGCCCGGCGCCGGTCTCGACGAGGACAACATCGCGCGGGTCGCCTCGCGCACCCTCGCACGCGAATTCCACGCATCCGCGAAAGTGCAGCGCACGTCCGCGATGCGCGCGCCATCGTCCGCGCTGCCGGGCCTGTCCACGAGCTGGAGCGAGACCGATGCCGCCCGCGTGCGCGCGCTGCGCGATGCCCTGGACGCGCTGGAAGCCGCGTAGCGCTGCTCAGCGCGACATGGAGTACGGAAGCGCCAGTCGCCCGCCGGCCCGCGCCGTGTCCGGTGCGGCCTGCATCGTGAAGCGCAGTTCGCCACCGGCGAGAATCTCCTCGTGCTCCAGATAGGTGCGTTCCAGTGGCCGGCCATTGAGCGTGACGCTTCCCACATAGGCATGGGCTTCGTCCATCGCGTCGGCGACGACGGTGAAGCGCTTGCCATTGGGGAGGTGAAGCGTGGCGCGGGGCAGGAACGGGCGGCCGAGCACGTACTGATTGCTGCCCGGCGTGACCGGGTAGAAGCCGAGCGTGGTGAATACGTACCACGCTGACATCTGCCCCAGATCGTCGTTGCCGGCCAGGCCGTCCGGCCGCGGCGCGTACTGCGTATCCATGATCTGCTTCAAGCGCGCCTGCGTGCGCCAGGGCTGGCCCGCATAGGCGTAAAGGTAGGCGACATGGTGGCTGGGCTCGTTGCCGTGCGCGTACCAGCCGATCAGCCCGGTGATGTCCTCCATGTGCGCGAACACCGACGGATCCACGTTGGCGTCGAACACGGCGTCGAGCCGGTCCAGCAGCGCGTCGCTGCCGCCGTGCATCGTCGCCAGGCCGGCGACGTCCTGCGGCACGTACCAGGAGTACTGCCAGGCGTTGCCCTCGGTGTAATCCGTGCCGTAGCCGCTGGCGGCCGGGTCGAACGGCTCGCGGAACGCGCCGTCGCGCCTGCGCGCGCGCATGAAGCCGGTGGCGGGATCGAACGCATGCTTCCAGTGGCCCGCCCGCCGGGCGAATTCCTCCGCCACCTCCGTCTTGCCCATCGCCTGCGCCATCCGTGCGATGGCCCAGTCGTCGTAGGCGTACTCCAGCGTCTTGCTCGCCGCCTCGCCTTCTTCGTCGATGGGCACGTAGCCCAGTTCGCGATAGGCGGCGATGCCGTCATAGGGGCCGTAGTTGGCGCTGGCCACCATGGCCTGCAGCGCCTCTTCGGCGTCATAGCCGCGTATCCCTTTCATGTAGGCGTCGGCGATCACGGGCGCCGCGTGGTAGCCGATCATGCACCACGTCTCCAGGCCATGGAACGGCCATACCGGCAGCACGCCATAGGGGCTTTCGCGACGCGAGGCGAGCAGCGAGTTGACGAAGTCGTTGGTGCGTTGCGGCGGCTGCACCAGCGTGGTCAGCGGATGCAGGGCGCGGTAGGTGTCCCACAGGGAGAAGGTGGAGTAGTTCGTCCAGCCGTCCGCCTGGTGGACGGCATTGTCGGGTCCGCGATAACGGCCGTCGCTGTCCATGAACAGCGTGGGGCCGAGCAAGGTGTGGTACAGCGCAGTGTAGAAGCTGGTGAGTTGTGCCCGGTTCCCGTGCGCCTCCACCGCTCCCAGCGCGTCACGCCACTGCCGCTTCGCCGACGCACGCAGGCCATCGAAGTCCCAGCCCGGTGCCTCCGCATCGAGGTTGGCGATGGCATTGTCCTCGCTCACCGGCGAGATGGAGACTTTCACCAGCACCGGCTGCCCGGCGGCCGGCGCGACATCGAAGGCGGCGACCAGCTGGCGTCCCTCGATCTGCGCGCGCTGTCGCGGATCTTTCTCGCCGGGAGGCGGAAATCCCTTGTAGGGAATGTCCTGCTCGGTGTTGTGCAACTGGTGACCCGTGAAGGGTCGGGAGAAACGCACGGCGAAGTACAGCTGCCGGCCCGGCGCCCAGCCGCGCGTTTCGCGAAAGCCCGTGACCGTGCCATCGGGCCGCACGCGCAGCCGCGACCACGAAATCTTGCCGGGGTAGTCGTACATGCTGGTGCGCAGGTCCAGCACGATGTGGCCCGGCTTGCCTGCGGGAAAGGTGTAGCGGTGCATGCCTACGCGCGCGCTGGCGGTGAGTTCGGCGCGTACCTGGTGGTCGTCCAGGGTGACGGCGTAATAGCCGGGTTGCGCTGTCTCGGTGACATGACGGAAGCGCGAGATGTATCCGCTGCGGGGTTGGTCGGGATCGCCCCGCTCGAGCTGCAGTTCGCCGGTGGTGGGCATCAGCAGCAGGTCGCCGAGATCGGAATGGCCGGTGCCGGAGAAGTGGGTGTGGGAGAAGCCGACGATCGTGGTGTCGTCGTAGCGATAGCCCGCTGCCCAGCCGTAGCCGTCCTTGCGTGGCTGGATGCGCGTATCCGGGGACAGCTGGATCATGCCGTAGGGCACGGTGGCGCCCGGGAATGTGTGGCCTTCGCCACCGGTACCGATGAAGGGATCCACCGCGCGGAAAGCGGCTTCCCCGACGTCGGCAGGGGCGGCGATCACCCCATCCGGGACGGTGAAGCCTGCGCCTGCGATCCCCGCCAGCATGAGGACCTTCGTGCCGAGGCGCTTCATCCGCGCACCTTTTGGATCGGTTGAATGCGAGGAAAGCTAGCATACCGCCGGCATGGCCACGCGGGACGGCCGGGCGGGTGGGCGGGCGCGTCCGTTTTTTCCCGGAGGCACGGCGGCTGCTGCGGAGCAGCATGCAAGGCGGTGAGCGGCGTGATAAACCTGTCGCTATTGGATCGATCCAATTTTGCCCCTTCCCTGTCATGGAGCCGTGGCATGGAAGGAGCGATCGCCCGCGCTCGTCCGCCCCCGACACTGGAACCCACATGCATACCCGCGCCATGCCGGTCACGCCAGTCCAGGGAACGCGCAGCCTGTTCGTGTTGCGTGCGCTCTGCTTCATCGCGCTGTTCGCCGTGCTTGCCGGTGCGCAGGCGGTAGAACAGCGGCAGCTGGACCAGGGTTGGGAGTTCAGGCGGATATCCGCCGGGGCGGGTGACGAGGATCCTGCCGGCATCGGGTCTGCATGGCGTCCCGCCTCGATGCCGGGCACGGTGCATACCGACCTGCTGGCCCATGGCCTGATTCCGGACCCCTATGTCGGTGCGCCGGAAGCGGGCCTGCAGTGGATCGGCTTGGCGGACTGGGAATACCGCACCACATTCCAGGTCAGCGGGCGCGTGCACCGAGCTGCGCGCAGCGAACTGGCGTTCGAGGGGCTGGATACGTTCGCCGAGGTGTTCCTCAACGACGAGAAGGTGCTGGACGCCGACAACGCCTTCCGTACCTGGCGCATTCCCGTACAGGGGCGTCTGCGTGAAGGCGCCAACGAGCTGCGCGTGGTCCTGCGTTCGCCGATCAGGCGCCTGCTGCCGGGCGTGCAGGCCATGCCGCATCGCATCGCCGGCAACTACCCCTCGCCCTACGGCGACGAGCCGAAGGACGCCATGACGGCCAACTTCGCACGCAAGCCCGGTTACCACTATGGCTGGGACTGGGGCCCGCGCTATGTCACGGCCGGCATCTGGCGCGCGGTGCGACTGACCAGTTGGGATGTGGCCCGCGTACAGGACCTGCAGGTGCGCCAGGACCATGTGGCCGGAGACGTCGCCGAACTGACCGCCATCCCGACCGTGGACGTCGCCCGGCCCGGCCGCTACCGGGTGCGCGTGTGGCAGACCTCGCCCGACGGCCGCAGGACGCTTGCGAGCGAGCGTGAGCTCGCGCTGTCCCCGGGCATCGGGCGGGTACCGCTGTCTTTCCGCATCCGGCACCCGCAGCGCTGGTATCCGGTCGGGTACGGCGCCCAACCGCTGTATGCGTTCGCGGTGGAGCTGGCGCAGGGCGGGAAGGTCGTTGCTACGCGTAGCGTGCGCACGGGCCTGCGCAGCGTCGAGCTGCGCCGCGAGCGGGACGCTGCAGGGCGCAGTTTCGCGTTCGTCGTCAACGGCATTCCGGTTTTCGCCAAGGGTGCGAACGCGATCCCCTTCGACATGTTCCCGTCGCGTGTGACGCCAGCGCAGCTGCGGCGCGTCCTGCAGTCGGCGGTCGACGCCAACATGAACATGGTGCGCAGCTGGGGCGGGGGCTACTACGAAAGCGATGCGTTCTACGACATCGCCGACGAGCTCGGCCTGCTGGTGTGGCAGGACTTCATGTTCGGCGGCGGCATGCAGCCTGCCTACGATCCCGTGTTCCGGGCCAATGTGGTGGCCGAGGCGGAGGACCAGGTGCGGCGCCTGCGCAACCACCCGAGCATCGTGCTGTGGTGCGGGAACAACGAAGAAGAGATCGCGTGGAAGTACTGGGGCCATGGCAAGGCGCTGAAGGACGCCGATCCCGCCTTCGCCGCCCGGGTCTGGGACGGGTATGTCCAGCTGTTCGACCGCGACCTTCGCCGCGTCGTGGCCGAGGAGGCGGGCGGCATCGCCTACTGGCCCAGTTCGCCCAGCGACGACATGGCGGAAGCGGCCAACACGCCTGCCAGCGGCGACATGCATTACTGGGAGGTGTGGGGCAATCCGGCGCGCCCCCCCTCGGCCTACCTGGACGTCACGCCGCGCTTCATGTCCGAATATGGACTGCAGGCCTGGCCGGTGCGCAGGACGATAGACCGGGTGATCGGTCGCGACGAACAGCGCATCGATTCGCCGCTGGTCGAAGCGCACCAGAAGTTCCTGGCCGGCAAGGGCAACGAACGGCTGCTGCACTACATCCGCATGGAGTTCGGCGAGCCGCGCGACTTCGACGACTTCGTCTACCTCAGCCAGGTGATGCAGGCTGAAGGCATCGGCTTGGCCGCGCGGCACCATCGCGCCAGCCGGCCGCACACGATGGGTTCGCTCTACTGGCAGCTCAATGACGTATGGCCGGGCGCCTCGTGGTCGGGCGTCGACTGGTTCGGGCGCTGGAAGGCGCTGCAGTTCCATGCGCGCCGCTTCTTCGCGCCGGTCGCCGTGAGCGCGCTGCGAAAGGACGGAAGGACGACCGTCTCCGCGGTGTCGGACCGCGCGGTGCCCCGCCGGGGCGAATGGCGATTGAGAGTGATGGACCTGCGTGGGCGCGTGTTGCGCGACGAGCGCAAGGCGATCGAGGTGGCGCCGCTGTCGTCCATGCAGCTGGCCGCCTACGACGATGCCGACCTGCTTGCCGGTACCGATTCTGCCCGCACCGTGGCGGTGTTCGATCTGAGCGTGGAAGGCGAACCGCCTTCACGGCAGGTGGTCTATTTCACCGAGGCCCGGAACATCGCCTGGCCCGCGTCCGCCGTCCGCGCGGAGCTGCACGCCGACCGCCGTGGTGCGAAGCTCGAACTCATGGCCGATGCGGTGGCGCGCGCGGTCTGGATCGACTTCGGCGAGTTCGATGCCGAACCGGCCGACAATGCGCTGACGCTGCTTCCCGGCGAGCGCGTGGCGCTGCGCGTTTCCTCGGACGCCGAACCTGATGCCCTGCGCCGAGCGCTTCGCATCACCACCCTGGCGGACGCCCTGTCCGAACCGTCATCTTCCCGGAGTACCGCGACCCCATGAGTTCCGCCCTTCCCCCGCATGCCGCTTTCCGCAGCGAGACCTTCCTGCGCGGCCACATCCGCCGCACGATGGCCTTCTACCACCCCCGCTGCATCGACCCGGCGGGCGGGTTCTTCCACTACTTCAAGGACGACGGGCGCGTCTATGATGCGTCGCACCGCCATCTGGTCAGCAGTACGCGGTTCGTCTTCAACTACGCAACGGCGGCGCTGGAGTTCGGCGACGAGGATCCCGGGCTGCGCCAGGCCTACCTGGATGCGGTACACCATGGTTTGACGTTCCTGCGCGAGCGGCATCTCGATCCGGTGAGCGGAGGCTACTTCTGGACGCTGCGCGATGGCGCGCCGGAAGACACCACGCAGCATTGCTACGGTGCGGCCTTCGTGCTGCTGGCGTACGCCATCGCGTTGAAGGCCGGGGTCGAAGGCTGCCGTGGGTGGATGGACGCGCACTGGGACCTGCTGGAAACGCGCTACTGGGAGCCGGAACACGGCCTGTACCGCGACGAGGCCACGCGCGAGTGGCAGTTCAGCGACTACCGCGGCCAGAACGCCAACATGCACATGTGCGAGGCGATGCTGGCCGCGTACGAAGCCAGCGGCGAGACGCGCTACCTGGAGCGCGCGCTGCTGCTGGCCGATCACATGACACGGCGTCAGGCCGCGCAGACCGAGGGACTGGTCTGGGAGCACTACGACGCGCAATGGCGTGTGGACACCGACTACCACCGCGACGATCCGAAGCACCTGTTCCGCCCCTGGGGGTTCCAGCCGGGGCACCAGACCGAATGGGCCAAGCTGCTGTTGATCCTGCACGGACACCTGCGCGAGGCGGGACGGGGTGAGGCGTGGCTGGTGCCGCGTGCGCAGGAACTCTTCGATCGTTCGATGGAGGCGTCGTGGGATGGGGAGTACGGCGGACTGGTGTACGGCTTCGCACCCGAGTCATTGAGGAAGGACATCGCCGGGCCTTCTTTGCCGGATGGCCGGCACTTCATCTGCGACGACGACAAGTACTTCTGGGTGCAGGCCGAATCGCTGGCCTGCGCGGCCCGGCTGGCGCAGGCGACGGGCGACGACGTCTACTGGCAGTGGTACGACCGGCTGTGGGAGTACGCCTGGGCCCACATGATCGATCACGTCCACGGCGCGTGGTTCCGCATCCTCGACCGGCGCAACCGGAAGTACGACGAGGACAAGAGCCCGGCGGGCAAGACCGATTACCACACCATGGGAGCCTGCCATGACGTCCTGTCCGTCCTCCGCGCGCATGACTGAGCCATCACGCTACCGTCGGGTGTCCCTTGCCGCGACGATGCTCCTGCTGGTCGGTGCACTGCCGGTGCAGGCACGCGATGCGGACTTCGCGACTTCGTTCGAGCGGGGCGAACCCGTACCCGCGGACGCGGAGCAGGCCGACATCAGCATCGCTGTGGGCGAGGGTCCGGAGCGTCCGTATGCCGCCAGGGCGAAGATGGGCTACACGGGGCAGCGGGCGCTGCGCTACCGCGCCGATGCGGCGGGCAGCGCGCGATTGTTCGCCGTCGATATCGAAGTGCAGAAGGACACCGTCTTGTCGTGGAGGGTGCTTCCGGAAATCGTCGACGGCGATACCGCAGCCTCGACCGGCGTTTCGGTCGACCTGTTGTTCGATGACGGGCGCAGGTTGTCCCAGCTGGGGCTGACGGATCATCACGGTGCGCCGGCCACCGCCGCGGGACAGGCGGCATCGAAGACGCTGTATCCGCAGCAATGGGCGCACAAGCAGGTCCGTGTTGGCGACCTGGCGGCGCTGCGCGGCAGGCGCATCCGTGCGATCGAACTGCAGGTCCAGCCCGGATCGGCCGCGGCTTCGACCGGCTGGATCGACGATGTCGCCGTGCGACGCCAGGCGCCGCAGGAGGTCCGCCGTCCCAGCGACTACGTGATCACCACCCGCGGCACCCAGTCCAACAGCACGTTCTCGCGGGGCAACAACATTCCCGCCACGGCCATGCCGCATGGCTTCAACTTCTGGGTACCCGTGACCGACGCCGGCTCGCTGGGGTGGCTGTACCGGTGGAACGAGCAGAACGGCGACGACAACCGGCCGCGCCTGCAGGCACTGTCGATCAGCCATCAACCCAGTCCGTGGATGGGCGACCGTCAGACCTTCCAGGTCATGCCATCCTCGACGCGCGGCGTACCGGAGGCCGACCGCGCGAAGCGGGCGCTTTCGTTCTCCCACGACCACGACCACGAGGACGCCAAGCCGCACGCCTACCGCGTGGACTTCGACAATGGCATCCGTGCAGAAATCGCGCCGAGCGAACGCGCGGCCATCTTTCGGTTCCGCTTCCCGGAGGGCGCCGACGCCAACCTGCTGTTCGACAACGTCGATGCGCGCGCCGGGCTGACGCTGGATGGGGCCACGCAGACCGTGCGCGGCTATTCCGATACGCGCAGCGGCCTGTCCAACGGCGCCACGCGCATGTTCGTCTATGCGCGCTTCGACCGGCCCTGGCTCGACAGCGGGATGATCGACACGGGACGTCCCACCGGTTACGTGAAGTTCGCGCCCAGCCAGACACGCGAAGTCGTCATGCGCATCGCCACCTCGCTGATCTCGGTGGAACAGGCGCAGCGCAACCTGGAGCAGGAAATCGGCGACGCCGGCTTCGATCTGGTCCGGTCACGCGCGCAGGAGGCATGGGACGCACTGCTGGGCCGCGTGAACGTGGAGGGCGCAAGTCACGACCAGCGCGTCACGCTGTACTCCAACCTGTACCGCCTCTTCCTGTATCCCAACATCGCGCACGAGAACGTCGGCAGTGCCGCGTCCCCCGACTGGCGCCATGCGGACCAGAACAGCTGGTCCAAGGAGAGCGCGGGCGGTGATGCCGAGCGGACATCCGCATCCGTGAAGCCCGGCAGGATCTACGTCAACAATGGCTTCTGGGATACCTTCCGCACCACGTGGCCGGCTTACGCCCTGTTCGCGCCCGAGCGCGCGGGCGAGATGATCGACGGCTTCCTGCAGCAGTACCGCGACGGTGGCTGGGTCGCCCGCTGGTCGTCGCCCGGCTATGCCGACCTGATGGTCGGCACCAGTTCCGATGTGGCGTTCGCCGATGCCTGGCTGAAGGGTGTGGAAGGCTTCGATGCCCATCAGGCGTACGAAGCGGCGCTGCGCAATGCCACCGTGGTACCGCCGGTGTCGAATGTCGGCCGCAAGGGGCTGGCACGCTCGATGTATCGCGGCTACGCGGACAGTGACGTGCATGAGGGCCTGTCGTGGACGCTGGAGGGCGCGCTCAACGATTTCGGCCTTGCGCAGATGGCGGGCGGACTGGCGGCCCGGGAGAAAGACCCTGCACGCGCACGGCGCTATGCGGAGGAAGCGGAATACTTCCAGGCCCGCGCGACGGACTACGTGCACCTGTTCGACCCCGCCACCCGGTTCTTCCGCGGCCGCGCGCCGGACGGCCGGTGGCACTCGCCGGCGTCGGCATTCGATCCCCGCGTCTGGGGCGGCGACTACACCGAAGCCAATGCATGGACCTTCGCCTTCACCACGCCGCACGATGCCGCCGGTCTGGCCGGCCTGCTGGGTGGTGAAGCTGCGCTTGCGCAGCGGCTGGACGAGTTCTTCGCCACGCCCGAGACGGCGGAGAAGAAGTTCGCGGGCTCCTACGGCAACACCATCCATGAGATGACCGAAGCACGCGACGTGCGCATGGGCATGTACGCGCACAGCAACCAGCCTTCCCACCACATTCCCTGGATGTACGTGGCGGCGGGACAGCCGTGGAAGACGCAACGCATCACCCGCGACATCCTGGCCAGGCTGTATCTGGGCAGCGAGATCGGGCAGGGCTATCCCGGCGACGAGGACAACGGCGAGATGTCGGCGTGGTACCTGTTCGGCATGCTCGGCCTGTATCCACTGAGGATGGGGGCGCCGGAGTACGTCATCGGGTCGCCCGCATTCCCGTACGCGGAGGTGGACCTGGGCGGCGGACGCACGCTGACCGTGATCGCCCGCAACAACGACGCACGCAACGTGTACGTGCAATCGCTCAAGGTCAACGGAAAGCCCTGGACGCGGGCATGGATCCGACACCAGGACATCGCCGCAGGCGCCACGCTGGAGTTCGTCATGGGCGAAGCGCCCTCGGCATGGGGCAGCGGCACCGACGCGCTGCCGCCGTCGCTGACGCCGCGGGGCGAGGCGCCTCGTGGCCTGGCGGACCTGACATCGAAAGCCCTCAGCGTGGCGTTGGGCGGACGCGGCAGGGCGGCGGCACTGGTCGACGACGACGCGTCCACCGCGCTGCCGTTGCAGGGAGACGCCAGTCTCGACATCCGCTTCGCAGCGCCGGTGCGCGCCACGTACTACACGCTTACCAGCGCGGACGACGCACTGCCGGGTCTGTCGTGGACGCTGGAAGGCCGTTCCGGCAACGGGGCATGGACGCTGCTGGACCGGAGGCGCGAGCAGGCATTCCCGTCCGGCCGACAGTTGCGTCCGTTCCGCATCGAGCGCCCGGGCGACTACGGCCAGTACCGGTTGCGACTGGAGGCGCCGGCAGGCATGGCGCTGGCCGAGGTCGAGCTGCTGCAGCCCGTGAAGCGGCAGGCCATTCCTTGAGCAGGAGAGCACCGGTGCGCGCACCGCCCGGTGCCGGGGGTTGCACGCCGTAACGTGATTGGTGCGTGGCAGCATGCAACCCGGGAACCGCTGTGATAATTATGCTTTCCGTGGATTAGACCGATCTAATTCGGTCTTTCGTGAAGGGGAGGGGCCAGGAAGGGAGCCTGGGGTGCCGTCATGGCGCACGGACCTTCCTGCAGTGACAGGTTCTTTTTATTTCCTTGTGTTTTAGATCGATACAAAATCCATCGCGCCAGCAGCTGATCAATCTTGGGAGAGGGTGATTGAAATGAAATGCACGCCATACGCACGCAACCGCAGCACGCTGTATCTGGGGATCGCCATCGCGTTGTCCGCGACCGTCGCATCCGGTAATGCGCTCGCCCAACAGGCGGACAGCGCGCCCGCCACGTCGGGCCAGGCCGAGGTGCAGGCCACGGACCTGGACACGGTGACTGTTAAGGGCTACCGCTACTCGATCGAGCAGAGCCTCGAGCAGAAGCGCAACGCGAACGCCGTGGTGGAAGTGATCACCGCGGAGGATGTAGGCAAGTTCCCCGACAAGAACGTCGCGGATGCGCTGCAGCGCGTGCCGGGCGTGCTCATCAGCCGCGATGGCGGCGAAGGCAAGAACGTCAGCGTGCGTGGCCTGTCCTCGGAGCTGGTCCTGACCCAGTTGAACGGCAACTACATCGCCAGTGCCGAATCCAACGGCGACCCGACCCGTTCGTTCAACTACGCTCTGCTGCCGTCGAACATGCTGGGCAGCGCCGAGCTGTTCAAGACGCCGGAAGCGCGCATCGACGAGGGCGGCATCGGCGGCACGGTCATCCTGCACACCCGCCGTCCGCTCGAACTGGAGCCCAACTCCGGCTTCGTCAATGTCGAAGGCACCTGGGCGGACACCACCAAGAAGACGGATGGACAGATCTCCGGCTCGTACTCCTGGCACGACAAGGAGGACCGGTTCGGCGTCTTCGTCGGCTACACCCAGCAGAAGCGCACCGTGCGCACCATGGGGGCCAGCACCGAAAGCTGGCAGTGGTACGGCCGCGACGAAGGCGGCACCGCGGTCGACGTCAACGGCAAGCCCTCGGACTTCAACTCCAACTGGTGGGGCGGTACCGGCTTCTGGGACCAGAACGGCAACTACTACACCGGCTTCATGATGCCGACGTCGGTCAACTTCAACGTCAAGGAGGAAGAGCGCGAGCGCAAGGGCGGGCAGCTGACCTTCCAGTTCAAGCCGACCGACAACCTGACCCTGACCGCGAACTACTTCCGCTTCGACCTGTCGCAGGATTCGCAGACCAATACGCTGAAGGTCCCGGAATGGAACATCGCGCGCTACTACGGCGACGGCAACTGGCGGGGAGGCCGTCTGCTGGACGGGCTGACCTTCGATCCCAGCGGCACCATCGTCACCGGCGCGAACTACAGCCTGCACCCGGGCAAGGCCTACTACTGCAGTGAGGAAGAGGCCGCCGCCGCCGGCATGGCACCTGGCGGCTGGGGTTCGGACGACTGCACCGTGCCGACCCCGCAGATCACCGGCAGCTACAACATCGAGAAGTCGCTCTCGCAGACCGCCGACTTCGGCGGCGAGTGGCGCGGCGAGAAGCTGGACGTGTCGTTCAAGGTCGGCCGCACGTGGGCCAAGGGCGGGCCCGAGCTGCAGTTCTCGCTGCCGATCAAGCCGCGCCGGCAGAATGCGGACGGCAGCTGGACGAACGGCAACTACGCCAGCGCGTGGGATCTGACCGGCACGCCGACGATGACGTTCTCGCCGGAGCTGCTGCGGAACCTGCAGAGCGGCATCCTGCAGGTCGACCTGGGTTCGACCGGCTCGTCGTGGACCCGCAACGACACCCGGCAGAAGTACGGCCAGGTCGACGGTACCTGGCACTTCGACGGCGACGTGTTCGAATCGCTGCAGTTCGGCGTCAAGGCCCGCGACGGCGGCATCCACCGCAGCACGGGCAACAGCTACTGGGTGTGCCCGGGCACCGACCCGAGCGACTACGACAACCGCTATTGGGCCGGCCGCTGCAACAGCGTCGCCACCCAGTTCTCGCCGGGCCTGATCACCTCATTGGGCAACCTGCCCGGCGGCATCAACGCCAGCGCGTACCCGGCGATCAACTTCCCGGGCTACATCGCCTACCTCAACAGCACCTACGGTGCTATGCAGACCCGCGAGGAGGACAATTTCGTCTACAACGTCGACGAGAAGATCTACTCCACCTACCTGCAGGCCAACTTCCGCACCGACCGCCTGCGCGGCAACGTCGGCGTGCGCATCGCGCGCACCCGGCAGCATGCCGACTCGACGGACAAGATCACGTCCTACAACGACTACTTCTTCGATGGTGCCGATGGCAACCCGCTGGCCTGCGTCCAGGGTGACGCGACGCCGACCGGCGCGCCTGCCGACACCTTCTGCGGCAGCGAGGGCTATTGGAGGCTCCACGAGCGCGTCGCACGGCCCGAATCGTACGAAGTCGCCGCGCTCGACCGGACCTATACCGACGTCCTGCCGAGCTTCAATCTGGCCTACGACCTGACCGATGACCTGGTGCTGCGCGCGGCCGCGTCCAAGGTGATGTCGCGTCCGAGCTACGGCGACATCGCCTCACCGGGCAGCCTGGCGTACTACAGCCAGGAGTACGTCGACGACCGCCGTTTGACCGGTGGCGCCGGCGAGCTGGGCTGGTACGGGTCGGGCAGCAACAAGGGACTGGAGCCGTATCAGGCCAACCAGTTCGACCTGGGTCTTGAGTGGTACTTCCACCCGGGCTCGGTCGCCGGCGTGGGCCTGTTCCGAAAGAACGTCCAGAATTTCGCCGTGAACGTCATCACCGACGTGAACATGCTCGTCGGCGGCGAAATGGTCACCGTGCAGAACTACAGCACCCAGGCAGGCGGACGGGATGCGGTGTCGCAGGGCGTCGAACTGTATGCGCAGCACACGCTGGATTTCGGCCTGGGCTTCCAGTTCAACTACACCTACAACGACGCCAGCAAGGCGGCCGTGACGCTGGAGGACGGCACGGAAGTCGGCAAGACGTCGATGCCCGGCAGTGCGAAGAACCAGACCAACTTCACGGTGTTCTACGAAACGCAGGACCTGTTGCTGCGCGCCTCGTACAACCGTCGCGGTGAAGTGGTGCAGGGCCTCGTCAACGGGCTGAATGTCTACCAGGAGCCGTACTACCAGGTCGATCTGAACGCGGTCTACAGCTTCACGCCCGCCCTCAGCATCAGTGCGTCGGTACTCAACCTGACCGAGGAAGAGACGCGCTCGCACCTGGGCAACGACACCAAGGACCGCTTCTATACCAACGGGTATGCGGGCCGGATGGCTTACCTGGGCTTGACGTACAAGTTCTGAGGTAGCGCCGCGTGTTTTGGCCCCGTGCTTTCTCTCCCGCCCGGCGACGGGCGGCATGGGGCCGACGGCCCGGCTACGGCCGGGCCACTTTTCTCCTCGTGTGCGGTGATCCATCCGGATGCCGCACGCGCTGAACCACAGGACTGGAACGCATGAAGTCGACCTCCCCGCATTCGCTGCTCCGTACCGTACCGCTGCTGTTCGCGCTGGCGGTTTCCGCCGCGCTGCCGGTGGCAGCGGCCACGCAGGGCCTGAGTGCCGAGGTCAACACCTTCATCGGCAGCAAGGATGACGGCAACACGTTTCCCGGCGCATCCGCGCCGTTCGGGATGATCCAGGTCAGCCCGATCGGTTCCCACTATTCGGGATGGCGCTACGACGACCCGCAGATCCGCGGTTTCGGGCATTCCTTCCTTTCCGGGGCGGGATGCTGGGAACAGGGTGGGCAGGTTTCGGTGTTGCCGGTGACCGGCCGCATCGGTCCCGGCGGCGACTTCGACACGGCCGATCCGAAAACGTTCGACCACAAGCGCTACGGCTCGCGCTACCGCCATGACGGCGAAAGCGGGCAGGCCGGCTACTACAAGGTGCGGCTGACGGATTACGGCGGGATCGATGCGGAAGCCACCGCGCTGACCCGCGCGGCGGCCGAGCGTTACACCTTCACCGCGACGGGAGAAGGCCATGTGCTGGTCAATATCGGTCAGGCCAACGAACGCCACGCCGTGACCGGCAGCACGCTGACCGTGGTCGGCGACCGCGCGGTGGAAGGCAAGCTGGTGACCAAGAGCTTCTGCGGCGGCCACCAGTACACCACGTGGTTCCGCCTGGAGTTCGATCGTCCGTTCACGTCATTCGGTACCTGGGGCGAGGCCGGCGGCGTGCCGGGATCGCGCCACGGGATGGAAGGCGAAGGCAAGCCCAGCGGCGCCTGGCTGACCTTCGACCTGGGCAGCGACCGCAGCGTCACCGCCGTGTCGGCGATCTCGCATGTCGATGCCGAAGGTGCGCGCAACAACCTGCGCAGCGAGGGCATGACCGGAGGCAGGCTGCTCCGCTTCGACGAGATGCGCGCACGTGCGCAGAAGGCATGGGACAACGAGCTGTCCAGTGTGCGCGTGCACGGCGGCGGGCGCGATGATCGCGTGGTCTTCTACACCGCGCTCTACCATGCGCTGCTGCAGCCGATGACCGGCAACGACGCCGATGGCCGTTACCGGGGCTACGACGACCTCATCCATCGCGCCGACGGATGGACCTATTACGAATACTTTTCGCTGTGGGACACGTACCGCTCGCAGAACCAGCTGATCGCGCTGCTGCGGCCGCAGCGGGCCATGGACATCGCGCGTTCGCTGCTGGCCATCGACCAGCAGGGAGGCTGGCTGCCGCGCTGGGGCTATGCCAGCTTCGAAACCAACATCATGACCGGCGATCCGGTCACCCCGTTCCTGGTGGATCTGTGGCGCTTCGGTGCGCTGCAGGGGCGTGAGGCCGAGGCATACGCCGCGCTGCGGAAGAATGCGTTCGGCGTGCCGCCGCTGAATTCGCGCCACGCCGGCCGTTCCGGCAATCCCAACTACCTGGCGCAGGGCTTCGTCCAGTACGACCGTGCATTTCCTTCCAAGGGCATGGACGTGGATCCCCATCATGGCGGCTCGGCGACCCTGGAATACGCGCTCGCCGACTGCTCACTGTCGGTGATGGCCGGTGCGCTGGGACACGGCGACGATGCCGCCGTGCTGAAGCGCCGCGGACGCAACTGGCGCACGCTGTGGGATGCGTCGGTACGCGACGAGGCGGCGGGTTTCACCGGCTTTCCGCGTCCGCGCACCGAAGACGGGCAGTGGTACACGCCGTCGGACGGCCATTACAGCCCGCGTTCCCATCACGGCTTCCACGAGGGCACCGCGTGGCAGTACCAGTGGCTGGCACAGCAGGACGTGCCGGGGCTGGTGGAGGCGATGCAGGGGCCGCAGGAGGCGGCGCGGCGCCTGGACGACTTCTTCGCATACGACGCGCTGCTGGCCGATCCCGCCGGCGCCGCGCGCAAGGAGTGGGTGGTCGGGCCCTACAGCTATTACAACCAGTTCCGCTACAACCCCAACAACGAACCGGACCTGCACGTGCCGTGGATGTACACGCTGATCGGCCAGCCGTGGAAGACCTCCACGGTGCTGCATGCCGCGCAGCAGCTGTTCACGAATGCGCCCAATGGCGTGACGGGCAACGACGACCTGGGCACCATGTCGGCGTGGTATCTCTTCAGCGCGATGGGCCTGTATCCGGTAGTGCCCGGGACCGGGCAGTTCGTGCTGCACGCACCGCGTTTCTCGCGCGTCGATGTGGACATGGGCAATGGCCGCACGCTGCGGATCGAAGCGCCCCAGGCCGGCGACGGGAAGCCGCGCTACATCCGCGACGTATCGCTGGACGGCCGCGACCATGCCGCCGTCTGGCTGGACTGGGAGCGCCTGCAGCAAGGCGGTCGCCTGCGCTTCGACCTGACCGATGCACCGCAGCCGCAGGGTTGGGGCACGCGGGCGCAGGACCTGCCGGCATCGCCCTGCGCCGTCGAGCCGGCATCGTCGTCGGGAGCCGGTCGTTGAACCCGTGCTCCACCCGCGCATCGAAGTCCGCATGATGGTTTACGCTGGGCGCATTGTCGGAATGGATCGATCCAGATGAGCCAGAAACGCCCACCTCGAGCAGGCTCCAAGCGCGCGCCCACGGCCGCCCCTTCCAAGACCGCGAAGGCGGGTGCCGGCGCCGCCCCGGGCGCCAAGGCTGGCAAGGCGAAGCCAGCGGCGCGCGCGCGCGGCCCGCAGCGGGTGGTGACCGTCACCGATATCGCCAATGCCATCGGCGTTTCGCGCGCCACCGTGTCGCTGGTGCTGCGTGGCAGTCCGCTGGTCCACGCCGATACGCGTGCCCGGGTGGAAGCCGAACTCAAGCGGCAGCGCTACGTGTACAACCGCGGCGCGGCCAACCTGCGGCGGCGTACCTCGTCCAGCGTGGCGCTGGTCATCAACGATCTGGCCAATCCGTTCTTCGCCGAATTCGCGGCGGGCGTGGACGAAGCCTTGGGTGAGAAGGGCTACGTGACGCTGCTCGGCAGCACGGGCGAGTCGCCCGAACGCCAGCAGGCCGTGCTGGCGTCATTGATGGAGCACACGCCGGCAGGCGTGATCCTGTCGCCTGCCGAGGGCAGCGATGCGGCCCAGCTGCACAAGGTGCTGGACGCGCGCGCGAACGTGCTGCTGTTCAATCGCGAACTCGCCGGCGCCGACGACTGGGGCTTCCTGGGGCTGGACAACCAGCACGGCGCGCAGCTGGCCACCGAACACCTGATCGCCCTCGGCCATCGCCGCATCGCGTTCTACGGCGGACATGCCGATTCAAGTTCCTGCCGCCAGCGGCGCGCCGGCCATGCGCAGGCGATGAAGCGGGCGGGCCTGCCCGTCGATCCGGCGTGGCTGATCGAGTCCGCGCCCAACCGCCTGGAAGCGGCCGCGCGCACCGGTGAACTGTTCGGCGACCAGGCGCCGCCGACGGCTGCCGTCTGCTACAACGACACGGTGGCGCTGGGCCTGATGCTGGGCCTGCTGGCGCGCGGCATCCAGCCGGGCAAGGGCTTCGCCGTGACCGGCTTCGACGATATTCCCGAGGCGGCGGTGACCACGCCACCGCTGACCACACTGGCCGCCAATCCGCGCGAACGTGGACGACAGGCGGCGCAGCTGGTGCTCGCGCAGATGGACGAGGGTGCCGTGCCCCGCAGGACCATCGCACCGGTCACGCTGTCCGTGCGCGAGAGCAGCGGGGTGACGCTGAAATGACCCTGTCGCCGCCCATCGTCGTATCGACGTGTTGCGTTACCGCGCGACGACGTCCGCACTCCGTCTCTCCTCTGATGCTTCCTTCGCCATGAAATCCATCGCTCCACATCACCCTCTCCATCGCCCTGCCGATCCCGTGCCGGCGCCGTGCGTATTCCCGCGGGGTGGCTTCGCATGAATCCTCCCTCGCGCAAGATCGTCTGCTTCGGCGAGGCCCTGATCGACATGCTGGCGCAGCCGCCGGCATCGCCTGAAGCCCCGCGCAATTTCCTGCAGTACGCGGGCGGTGCGCCGGCGAACGTGGCGGTGGCGGCCGCGCGACTGGGTGCGGATGTACACTTCGCCGGCATGCTGGGCGAGGACATGTTCGGCGACTTCCTGTTCGACAGCCTGGCGTCGGTGGGCGTTTCCACGGACTGCATCGTGCGCACCAGGGAGGCGAAGACGGCACTGGCCTTCGTGGCGCTGGACGAGCACGGGGAGCGCAGTTTCAGCTTCTACCGGCCGCCGGCCGCCGACCTGCTGTTCCGGGCCGCGCATTTCACGCCGGCGTGCTTCGAAGGCACGGGCGTATTCCATGTCTGCTCGAACAGCCTGACCGGAGCGGAGATCGCCGACGCCACCTACGAGGGCATGCGTCGCGCGCGCGCCAGCGGCGCCACCGTCAGCATCGACCTGAACCTGCGCCCGGCCCTGTGGCCGCAAGGCGAGGACCCCACGCCGCGGCTGTGGCTGGCGCTGGCCGAGGCCGACCTGGTGAAGCTGTCGCGCGAGGAGCTGGAGTACCTGGCGCGGCCGCTGGGGGGAGAGGAAGCGGTCCTGCAGCGCCTCTGGCAGCATCGGGCGCAGCTGCTGGTCGTGACGGACGGCGCCGGACCCATCGCGTGGCATACGCGTGCGGCCAGCGGGACGGTGGAGACGTTCCAGGTCACCACGCTGGATACCACCGCGGCGGGCGATGCGTTCGTCGGCGGGCTGCTGTTCCATCTGACGCAGCACGACAGGCTTGGCGAAGGCGTGGCCTCGTTCGTCTCCCGTCACGACGATGTCGCCGCCGCGATGCGCTTCGCCGCTGCCGTGGGTGCGTTGGCGGTCACGCGCAAAGGCGCGTTCGCCGCCATGCCGACCGTGCAAGAGGTCAACCAGCTGCTGTCGTGACCGTCCCGCGCTTCGCGGGACCACGTGGTCACGGCGTGCGGCAAGTCCCGGGTAACGAGGAACAGGATCGAGCATGACGGCTACCGGCAACCCTATCCGATCCATCGTCGTCGTCGGCGGAGGCAGCGCGGGCTGGATGGCAGCGACCGCGCTGGCGACTTACCTGGGCAAGCAGGCATCCATCCGCCTGGTCGAGTCCGAGGAAATCGGGATCGTCGGCGTGGGGGAGGCCAGCGTCCCCTACATGAAGCAGTTCAACGGCGGCCTGCTCGGCATCGACGAGTTCGATTTCGTCGCCCGCACCCAGGGCACCTTCAAGCTCGGCATCCAGTTCAACGACTGGGGGCAGATCGGCGACTCCTACGTCCACGGCTTCGGCAGGATCGGCCAGGGCATCGGGCCACTGCCTTTCCACCAGTTCTGGCTCAAGCTCTTCCTCGCCGGCCGTGCGCGGCCCATCGGTGAGTACTCGCTGCCCACCCTGGCCGCCCCGCTGGGGAAGTTCATGTCCAGCCCGGGCAACGTCCCCCCGGATTCGCCGCTGGCGGACATCGCCTACGCCTATCACTTCGATGCGGGGCTCTATGCGGGCTACCTGCGTGAGCTGGCGGAGCGGCGTGGCGTGCAGCGCATCGAGGGGAAGATCACCCATGCCGTGCAGCGCAGCGAAGACGGCTTCATCGACGCCGTGGTGCTCGAAAGTGGCGAACAGGTCGCCGGCGACCTCTTCATCGACTGCTCCGGTTTCCGTGGCCTGCTGATCGAACAGACCCTGGAGACCGGTTACATCGACTGGACGCACTGGCTGCCCTGCAACCGGGCCATGGCGGTGCCGTGCGCCACGGCAGGCCCGCCAACGCCGTACACCCGCTCCACCGCCCGCGCTGCGGGATGGCAATGGCGCATTCCGCTGCAGAGCCGGATCGGCAACGGCTACGTGTACTCCAGCGAGCACATCAGCGACGACGAAGCCGCCGCCACGCTGCTGGCCAACCTCGACGGTCGTGCGCTCGCCGATCCGCGCCCGCTGCGCTTCACCACCGGCATGCGCAGGAAGCTGTGGAACAGGAACGTCGTCGCCTTGGGGCTCGCCAGCGGCTTCATGGAGCCACTGGAGTCGACCAGCATCTACCTGGTCCAATCGGGCATCCAGCGACTGTTGGGCCTGTTCCCCGACCGTGGTTTCGACCCTCTGCTCGAGCGGCAGTTCAACGAGGAGTCCGCGTTCGAGTACGAAAGCACGCGCGACTTCCTTATCCTGCACTACTGCGCCACGCGGCGGAACGACAGCGCGTTCTGGGACTACTGCCGGACGATGTCGATCCCCGACACCCTGCAGCGGAAGATCGACATGTTCCGCAGTGGAGGGCGCTATTTCCGCACGGGCGACGAATTCTTCGCGCTGCCGAGCTGGGTGCAGGTGATGCTGGGGCAGGGGATCGTCCCTGCCGGCTACCATCCGATCGTCGACGACATGCCCGAACAGGCCCTCGTCGAACATGTCGCGCGCGTGCACCGATCGATCGCGGACAGCGTGGCGGCCATGCCGCGGCATCAGGATTTCATCGATCGCCACTGCCGGGCGCCGGCGGGATGACGCGACGACCTGCCGCGGCGGCGGCCTCGCGCAGACCCTACGCGCAAGACCACCGTGCCCATGCGGCGTTTTGTTGACCGGGATCAACACTGCGCCGCCACGGCGGGCGCATCTTCCCTGCGCGGCCCGAACATGGGGCCGATGACCTTGAGGAGATCCGCCATGGCACTGCCCACCCGCTGGAACCCGTTCCGCCAGGACAATCGTCTGGACTGGTTTCCGGAACTGGAAGACCTGGTACGCAACCTGGGCGCGCGCGGCCCGCTGGCGCGTCAGTACGAGCACATGCTGGAGATGCGAATGGACGTGCGCGAGGACGAGCAGGGATACCACGTGAAGGTCGACGTGCCGGGGGTGAAGAAGGAGGACATCGACATCTCCATCGAAGGAAACCAGGTCACCATCACCGCCGAAGCCAAGCGGGAGAAGAAGCGCGAAGAGCAGAAGGAGCTCTACAGCGAACGCTACGAAGGCCAGGCCTACCGCTCGTTCACGCTGCCGTCGGAGATCGACGACGCCCGGGCGGAAGCGCACTACGACGGCGGGGTGCTCAGCCTGCTGCTGCCGAAGAAGCCGGGCAACGGTTCCCGCAAGCTGACCGTCAATTGACCCTTGGACGCCCGCGCCATGCAGCAGGCGGCGTGCGGGCACGACATCCGGAGCAGGCCATGGCACGCATCCAACAGCCGCCCGGCGCCACGCGGCAACGCGCGCGCGCCCCATGGACGGACAACCGCCACCGGGAGCCGGCACGTGCCGACACGCCCCTCAAGGCAGGCGGACGCATACGCGCCGTCTTCCGGCATGTGACCCACTACGTGGGCGAACATCCCTGGATATTCTTCGGTGGGCTGGCCACGCTGATGCTGGTGGCGGGCGCCTTGTCGCGCACGCGTCCCTGACACGCCGACCGGTGAGCCGGAATCGCCCTCCGCGGCCCATGGTCGCGGAGGGCGCGGTCTGCGCGCGAACTCGAGCGTCTCGCGCTGCCCCGCAACGCATGCACGACCGACGTGCCCATCGCGTAGGACTTCGTCAGCCCCGTCGCGCGGAATCGCGTCGATGGGGGCTGTCTCAGCCTGCATCGCGTCGGACGGGCGATGCGCGCGCGAGCGCCGCGATGAAGGCATCCAGCGCCGCAGCGTGTCGGGACGGCGGCAGGTGCCCGCCATCGACCGCCAGGGTGGCGACGGCGGTGCGCCCGCAGATGCGTTCCATCTCCGAGAAGGCGGTCGCCGCGCCGTGGCCGCCCTGGGTGCAGAACAGCGCGATGCGCGGTGCCGATGCGCCATGCGAACGGGCGTAGGTCCGTACCGGGACCGCCATGCGGCCCACCCAGATGGGCCCGCCCAGTACCAGCAGATCGTGCGCGCCCGGCGGGAAGCGCGCCGGCATGAGGGCGGGGGCGCTTCGTGCGACGGCATGGACCATGGCGCCCAGCATGCCGAGCGCGCCCCGCCGCTCGCGGGGCTCGCGGATGATCTCGATGTCCGTTCCCGGTCCCAGCCGGCTGCGTATCTCTTCGGCCTGCTGTCGGGTGTGGCCGGTCATCGAGTAGTAGGCGACGAGCGTCCGTCCACGTGTCATCCGCACGCCTGCTCAGCCGGTCGCCTGCGAGGACGGCGCTTCCACCTTCTGCTGGAGCGCCTGTTCGATATGCGAAAGGATCCTGTGTTCGTCGGCGCCGGTCAGTTCCTTGGCGATCTGCAGCGCCACACGCTCGCGCAGGTGCGGTCCCATCGCATGGTTGAGGACGCCCAGGAACCGCGGAGGCGCGATCAGCACGAGTTCGTCGAACGCGTGTTCCGAGCGGCCGATCTCCAGCGCGTCGCGCAACTGCTGGGCGAAGCGGTCCGCGACTTTCTCGGCCGACGACGTGTGCGGCTCCACCGCATGACGCCCGTGGCCGAAGCGATCATGCGTGGTGGGCGGGCGATCGCTCTCCAACTCGCGGGGACGCATCCGGCCCTCCGCATTGGAGAAGCATTCCAGTTGCCGCACGAGGCTTTCGTCGCTGTCCAGCGAAAGCAGGCGCGCGCGTGACCGGTCGGCTACCAGGATCCAGGTGATGCTCATCGTCGTGCCGCTCCCGCCGTGTGGAGGCTTCACGTTGGCACGCCCTGCAAGGGGGAACTTGACCCTGGTCAAACAATGCGTCGGCCGCGCTGACGTCGTGTAGGTCAGGAGCAGGCGGAAGCCATCGCATCCTGTCCCGAAGCGCCGGTCATCGTGGCGTCGGGCGCCCGGGTGCTACAGGATCGTGCGCCGTTCGTGCGGACAGGCCGATCGACGTAAGATTGGGCGGCAACGATCAGCCGCTCCCGGGCGATGCGGACGCAGTGGCCCTGGGAATCGTAGCTGCGTGCGACATCGTCGGGCAGCGGCTCGAGCGAATCGGCCACGTCATTGGCCAGACAGGCCAGCCCGGGCTGCGCGTCCAGTGCGGTGATCCGCAGGTGGCGAACCCCCTGCCGCATGGCTTGCTCGATGAGCGGTTCGGGCATCCGCCGGCGGACGAGCGCATCCACCCATGCGTCCCGGCAGCCAGGGGTCTCCGCCGGCCCGCGCTCGCTGGCCAGATCGATGTTGGCACGCAGGCAACCCTCCGCCACCAGCGAGGCTGTGATGACGACGAACTGCAGAGCCGCATCCGAACCATAGGGCAGCTCCAGCACGCGCAGGGCATCCGCCACCCCGATGAGGCTGATCCGTGGGCCATCACCCTCCGCCTGTGGGTACACCATCATTGCGTTGTCCAGCAGCCGGGTCGCAAGCGCCGCCGCTTCGACGAGCCGTGCGCGGTCGAGCCGGGGTACGCCGAAGACGGCATCGGTGACCAGGCTCGCCACGTTGATGGCCGCCGAGGGCGTCCAGGCGACAGGCGCCCGGTGCGTCCCGGCAGAGACGAGCAGATGTTCGCCCGGCAGCACCTGCCATCGGCTGCAGGCGGTGACGAACCGGTGCGCCCACAGGGGTGCCAACGCGCCCTCGACGGTGGCCACGGCGTCGGCTACCCGGCGCCATGTCGCGTCGATGGTCGCATCGTGGACCATGCCGTCCTGGCGCCATCGATACAGGCCGTCCCAGGCTTTCACGGACGCCAGCGACGTGAAGCGGGTGGCGGGTACCATGGACATGCTCCCCCTGTTGGACGGCCTACTGTGGCGGCCGCTTCCTCCGGAGTTATTGATCCAGGTCAACGCCTTGCGATCTGCGGGCATCTTCCAGGCAACGACGCAATGCCGCCGCCAGGTCCTCGCGGCTGTAGGGCTTGCGCAGGAGCGCATGCTCACGTGTCCGCGACTGCTCCAGGAGCTGCGCATCCTCGTAACCGGATGTCAGCAGGACGGCGAGTTCCGGGTGGGCGGCGCGGGCCTCGATCGCCAACCGGGCGCCGTTCATGCCGCCACCCAGCATGACGTCGGTGAACAATGCCGCCACATCCCGCCGCCGCGAAAGAAGCGCCAGCGCTTCGCCGGCGTTGCCCACGGCCACGGCGCGATAGCCCAGCGATGCGAGGAAGGCGATGGCGATGTCGCGTACTTCCGGCTCATCCTCGACCACGAGCACACACTCGCCATGGCCTTCCAGGATGCGGGGTGCAGGTGCGCACTCGAGCTCGCCGGCGGCAGGTGTGGCAGGCAACGTCAGGGTGACCCGGGTGCCGTGTCCCAGGCGGCTCTTGATGCGCAGCTGACCACCGCTCTGTTCGGCAAAGCCGTACACCATGCTCAGCCCCAGCCCGCTGCCATGTCCGGCCTGCTTGGTGGTGAAGAAGGGCTCGCAGGCGCGCGCCATCGTCTCCGCCGCCATGCCGTGGCCGGTGTCCTCCACGCGGAATTCGATGCGCGCCTCGTGAAGGTGAGCCGCCATGGCGTCCTGCGCCTCGTCCCGCACCTCGCGGACGCTCAGGTGGATGGCGCCGCCCTGCGGCATCGCATCGCGTGCATTCAGCACCAGGTTGACCAGCGCGGAGTCCAGCTGCGCGGCATCGGCGTACACCGGCGGGATGGTCGAGGGGCAGTCCACGCTCAGCCGGATGGACTCGCCCAGTGTCCGTCCGAGCATCTTCTCCAGGTCTTCCAGAAGACGCGGCGGCGACACCGCGCTCGGACTCAGCCTCTGGCGTCGGCCGAACGCAAGCAGCTTTCGCGTCAGCTCGGCGCCACGGCACGCAGAGCGTGATGCGCAGGCGATGAGATCGGCGCTCTCGGGATCGCCCGAGGATCGCTCCGCCAGCAGTTGCAGGCTGCCCGACATCACGGTCAGCAGGTTGTTGAAGTCGTGGGCGATACCGCCGGTCAGTTGCCCGATCGCGTCCAGTCGCTGGGCATGGGCGAGCTGTTCCTCAGTCCGCCGGCGCTGGATCATGCCGGCGACCAGGTTCGCTATCGAGCGCAGCAGGTGCATGGCATCGTGATCGAGTGCGCGCTGCCCGCCACAACGCACCACGATGACGCCCATCGGGTGCTCGCGGTTGATCAATGGAACCACCGCGCCGCTGCCTGTCTCCCCTCCCAGCAGCGGCAGCGGCCGTGACTTGGCCTGCAGGTCGTCGATCACCAGCGGACAGCCGCTGCTCAGCTGCAGCCACTCCTTGGAAGCATCGAACAGCCCGGGTGAAAGTGTCGGCACCCCGAAGCATGCTTTCACTTCCAGCAGGGGCTTGTCCTTGAGAAAAGCGATCGCCACGGCCTCGGCACCGAGAGCCGCGCCAAGAAGTTGCGGCAGCCGCGCGATGAGTTCCTCGCCGTCCGCGAGTCCGACCCCCTCCTGGCCGATGCGTGCGACCAGGGCGTCGTGACGCGCCCTCACCAGTGCGGCTCGGGCGCGTTGAGTTTCGGACACATCCCGGATCGACGCCAGGTAGCGTGGTCCCTCGTCGGTCTGCAGGGGG
>Ga0208958_1000460_pt1 | contig 48719 bp, 85 predicted proteins | sample RifOxyB1_FD_184032 | JGI IMG/M metagenome (GOLD analysis project Ga0208958, IMG submission 184032) | Soil microbial communities from Rifle, Colorado - Rifle Oxygen_injection B1 (SPAdes) | ecosystem: Environmental > Terrestrial > Deep subsurface > Rock core/Sediment | place: Rifle, Colorado...
GATTAAAGGAGGACAAGTAGTTGCTCACAGTGTAATAATTGGAGATATACCGGAGGTTACTGGTTGGATAATTGATAAAACAGGATTAGTTTCATATAGTAGTTCATTAGAAGTACACGCATTTGCATTAAGTACTAAATCTTGGCAAGGAGGTACTCTTGGAACAGGAGACGCAGTTATTGGAAGATATATAGCAGGAGAGGGAGGAATATGGTATGATCATAGTGAAGGACAGTGTTTTATAAGAGGAAATCTTTCAGTTGAAAGTTTTGCTGCTATACCATCAGACTCAATACAATATTTATATATTTCTTTTGATGAAAATTCAGGTGCTAGATGTCTTGATGGATCTCAAAGTAAGTATGATTTTGTAGATTGTTCTTCTGCTCCTCTTTCTAGAGACGCCAATGGTATAGTAGGATATTGGTTGAATTGTGGAGGATCTGGTGGAGTAAAATCAGAAAACGAAGCATCTGTAAATCTGAATATCACAACTCAGAATTTTATGTTTAGTTTTTGGATTAATACAACAGCATTAGATGAGGATTATATTATTAGTAGAGGAAGATATGAAACATCTCTTGCATACGGTTGGGGTATTTATTATAGTGGTGTTACTAAAAAATTAACATTTTATGGAAACAAAGGCGGTGGAGCAACACCAGCAATATATACATCTACCACAGCATTATCAAATTCTACTAATTATCATTGTTGTTTTGTACGAAATGGAACAAGCTGGGCATGGTATATAAATGGTGTAGAAGCCGGATCTGGAACAAATTTTATAAATCTTCTTTCAAACACCAATGTGCAAACTATTATCGGAGCACGTAATAATGCTGGAGCTTCTGCATTTTTAGGCAAAATAGATGAAATGCGTATTTATAAGGATGCTACTTATCAATTTAGTGATGCTAATGTTAAAAGTTTGTATACAAATCCTTCTGGAAATAAAGGTGGAGTTACTATATCTGGAAGTCTTATTGTTGGAGATTTAGCAACATCTACTGGGTTTTTAATCGACAAAACTGGATTTTGGACTTATTTGACAGTAGGGGCTGATTTATTTACTTTACATGCTTTTAGTCTGTCAATATCTTCAATTTACTGGCAAGTAAATACTAATACTGTAGCAACTCCTATTAATCCTTCTTTTGTTTTAGATATTGGAGATATTGTATTAGGTGGGTATAACTATAAAGTTCCTAGTACTACTATTCTATATGGGGGTATTTTTTGGGATCAAAGTGAGAAAATTTTAACCATAAGGGGAGATTTAGTTACTGGATCTAATGTACCTGTAGGAGAAGATTTAATTATTTATGGAGATTTAAAATGTTATAATGGAAACGATGTTTTCTTTTATGATGGGGCTCCTGGAAATCAAGTAGCAGGAGTGGGTAGTGGCTATTTACCTGGATGGACAGATCAGGGGTTGGTATTAGCAACAGGAAATAATACCTACCCAATATTTTTAGTTCCTGGTGCCGGAAGTGGTGGGCTAGTAGTAATAGATTGCGGTTATAGTGCAACAAATGCAACCTATACATCAATCATCTCTCCGTCAGGAAACGCAAATGGTACTTATGGAGCATTCATAGGTTCACCGAGTTTTCAATTTGGTGGACTATATGTAAAAAGAGGACTCTATACTAGAATAGGAACATCAAGCGACAAGTTTCTATTAAGAACTTATACAACAGGTAATGTATATATAGATACTTATAGATGCTATATTGAGGAGGGTAATGGGACATAATGATAGAAAAATCCGACTATAGAATAGTAAAAATAGTAATAGACTTTAATAATCATTCAATAGAGGTTATTACAGAATATGATTTAATAGAAAATGGAGAAGTACTATCTACTATAAGAGACAGTGGATATATTAGAAGAAAACTAGACAAACAATTGTTTGAAAACGATCTTAAATCTTTATTTCCTAATATTGAAAATATTGATATTCTTGATTTGATTGCAGTCCAAACAAAAAAAGTATATCCAGATATGAAAAATAAAGTAAGATTTGGTCAGGCCAGTTTTTCTAATATATTATCATCTTTAAATTCTAGATCAGAGATAGTTATAGAAGAAACAAAGAATACAAAAGGATTTATGAAAGGAGATACTGAATGAGTAATATTAAAATTACATTAGGCAAGATAGAAACTATTTTACAAACAAATGATGCCTTAAAGAGAGTATCAGAGTTGCAAAAGAAAAGCTTACCAGCTAAACTCAGATATTGGTTTAATAAAGGATTGGATATTATAGTCTCAGAGAAAAATAAAATAAATGAAGTTAAGAATGAATTATTTGAACAATATGGAGACAAAGACGAAAAAGGAAAATTAATAAAAACAGATATTGGAAATGATAAGTTTATTCCAAAATTATCAAATGAAAATTTAATTAAAGTTCAAAATGAAATTAATTCTCTTTTATCAGATACTATAGATCTTGGATTTAAAAAAATAGTTATTGACTCTAATAAATTACCAGATCTTGATGGATTTGAAATGGAGATACTTTCTATGTTTTATATGGATTCAGAAGACACTATTAGTGAGTAACAAACACATAGGACGATAATTAATATATGGATGAGATTGTATTTTTAGCTTTAGTAATCTGGAGAGAATCCAGAGGGGAGAGCAGACTGGCACAAGAAGCTGTTGCCATGTCTGTTATAAATAGAGTACAAAAACCTAAGTGGTGGGGAAATGATATACTAAGTGTTATATTTAAGAAATGGCAATACTCTAGTTTGACTGATCCAAAAGATAGACAACTTACAATTTGGCCTAGTAAGAATTTACAATCATGGAAGTTGGCACTAGATATAGCTGAAAATACAATTAAAGGTAATATATTACATCCAGCACCAAACTCAGATAGTTATCATGATAAAAGCATAAAGAGGCCATATTGGGCAACTGATGAAAACTTTGTTAAGCAAATAGACAGTTTGTATTTCTATAATGTAGATAATGACTATGAATTATAAGGAGTAGCAATGGGAGTATATTCAAGTGGATCTGTAAATATAGAGGTTAATAGTGCCACAGTCATAGGTAATAGCACTCTTTTCAGTACCTATGTAGCTGCTGGTGATATATTCCACTTGAATAGTGAAGCTACGTTCTATACAATTGGAACTGTAAATTCTGCTACAAACTTAACATTATCTGCTGCATATGCCAATTCTGGATATTCTAGTGGGACAGCACTAAACTCCAAGAACTATCAAATTGTATCAGACTTTACTACTTATTATAATATTCCAGAAATGGATCTGAATGATAAGAATTTTCAGCATATATACACTAAAGGAATGCAGACAATTGATACTGCTATTTTTAAGAAAAATTCAAGAACTGTTTCTGCAAACTATACTGCATCTGGAAATGACCAAACTATTGTAGCTAATGCCAGCTTAAACATTACAATGCCAGCAGCCAGTAGCTCTAGCAAAGGGGTAATGTTAAGAATTGTTAGTAATACAGCTAGTGCTGTTGGTGCGGTGTGTACTGGAAGTGTTAAGATGGCAGCTAATGGAGCCACATTTGCAGCTACTTATATTAGAACTAGATATAACACTCTTACATTTGAGATAGCAACAACCAATCTCTGGATAAAGATATGATGCTAAATGGAAAAAGAATTAGAAATGGAGTTGCGAGATGTTCTAATTAACAAATTGATTGAGGTAAGAAGAAAATTTTTATATTTACGACGTATACGTGAGAACGAGGATACCTTTAGATTGGAGACAGATACAGGAATTTTTCTTTGTGAAAAATTATTAGAATTTATAGAAATGAATGTTAATGAAGACTGTATTTGTACAAAAGTTAAAACGTGTCCTAATAGAGTCAAGGAGTGATTTATGTGGATCTTAAATTACAGAAAGGAGACATATTCTGTGTATATACTCATAATATACTAGGACAACTCATAAATTTCTGTCAAAAGGTATGGCAGAAAGATAATAGATGCTCCTACTCTCATGCAGGTTTGATGGTTTCTCCTACTAATTCATTCGAAGCCTTATGGAAGGTTAAAGAACAAAACATATATGAAGCCTACGCTGGTAGTTACATTCTGATAGGAAGGCATGAGAAAATGAATGATGAATTATTTGAATTTGCATTTTCTCAAATAGAACATTATAGAAATAATTGGTATCCAGTTCATAGAATCTTCCTACAATTAATACCACCATTAGCTAAAACATCTTTTGGTTTTGTTGTATGCTCTGAATTAGTGGCTAAGTTCCTTTATAGAGCTTATATACTTTCTTGGTGGAAAAGTATGAATCCTGCTGACTTAGAAGATATTATTCTATACAATAAAGGCTGGAGTGTAGTATTTGAAGGAAAATTAGAGTAAAAATGATACCGGCAGCAGAACTTGAATCTGCACGGAGATAACTCCATCTGTGTTTAAAACAGATATGTCTACCAATTCCATCATGCCGGTACATTTTTAATATTACTAATCCCCCAACAATTGTTCAGTATCGTCTACTTCTTCATATGCAATCTGAAATCCTGTCTTGGGAATATATCTAGACATACATCCAGTATCACTATCTTTACATTCTGCCCACTTACTCATTTCAATACCAAAGCTACATTTATGACTAGTCTTTATCAATTTACATTTAGATCTACCAGTAGTAGAAGGGAATCTGCAATCGGTTTCATGTTCTCGAAACCAGCAAGGAGAGGAAACCACCACGATCTTTTTAGACATCAATTTCGTCCTCCAAAGTACTTATATAAATATAATGAGTTATTTCCTTACAAAGTCTTACAAATTGACCATCCATTAATCTAAACTTTAATTCTGGATTATTTTTATAAGTAGGAGAATACGCCAATACTCTTTCATCATAATTGGGCAATCCGTCTTTTTCAACACTAAGCCATCTCATTTGATTTTTCCTTATTGTGTTGTTTTATTTTATTACCATATATTTTCTTCATCTTACTACGACACTTACGACAGTAAATATCAAATCCGTTTCTACGATAAGGATCTTTGTGAAAATTTTCTGAATTGATTTCTAATAATTCATCACACCCAGTACAAAATTTCCTATTTACAATATCCTCTAAATTTTCTGAAAGAGAAAGAGAAATAGAGGAAGAAGATCTAAAGTGCATTTTCATAGCTACACCCTGAAAGGTTCAATTTTTTGAGAATTCACAACACGTACATCGAAGCTCCAATTCCAATCATCTTTATTGTTTACGTCAAACCAAACCAAACCGAAATCGACGGTTTGGCTGCATTTGCGTCCTCCAAATTGTGTACCAACACCTTGCAACGCTGGTGTAGTCATACATAAATAATTAGGACCACCTATATAACAAAATGAATGTACGTGTGATCTGATGATAATATCCGATTTAGGTTGTGATTCTTTCATCTCGCTCCAGAGAATATTCCAAAGATACTCCTTCAACAGTGGAGTACCCTTACCGTGTGGAACAGTAGAATTTGAAATATGGTGTCGAAGATCAAAAATCAATCCTTCTATATCCACCCAAACATGATCTCCAATAAGATCTGCATTCAAGAGTTTAGCAATCATTACTTCATAGTCTGTTTCAACTCCAGTATGGTATGGAGTGCCTTTTGTAAGTATCGTGTGTTTTGGTTCAATAATAGATATTGCTGAAACAACCATATCTATCTGTACATTTATATCGCTACTTATTAATTCTACTCCACCAGATCTCTCTCCCTTGCCGTCGATACAGTCGGAATTAATTATTAATGTATCTATAGGTTTGATAGCCGAAACCATTTTAGCATACTCACTCCAAAGTTCGCTTTGGATGAGATTATATTGCTGGTCTGGGTACATCCCTTGGTATTTAGGATGAGTAAGCCCACTCCTATGCCCTGAATGAAGATCTGAAATTATTAACACTCTTCTCAAAATATCCACCTCTTCTAATATTTAATTGTATAATATTTATTTACATTGCATATCATAATATGAACATCCTTCTAATGAATGTGCTTTTCTATTGCAATCTTCACAAAGTGTTACCCCAATATCCAAATCCAACGATTCAAGTGGATTCCAATGTATGCCCTCGACATGGTGAGCTACTAAATTATCTGTAGAACCACATTTAACACACTTATAATCGTCTCGTTCCAGTATCATCTTACGCCAATCTGCTTGAAGTTTTGGATCTCTGTCTGGTTCTTTGTTTTGTCTTTCTTCCCACTCTTTTGATCCCGGTTGAAAGTGTCTATAAGAATTAAATCCATATAATGGGCAAACACTCTTACAACTGTCTGAACAATATAATCTACATTCTCCTGGGTTTTTTCCATTTAAACAATTAATCCTATTTTTTACTTCTCTATTAGTAGGATAATAATATTCTTTGCAATATGTACATCTAACCATTAAATACCCATTTTCATCAGATATTGGATCTTCTTCTACAGTTAGTTGATTAAAATAAGTAGAATAAAGAGATTTAGATTTATTATATTCTTTTATATGCTCTTTGTTTCTCTCTTTATTATTTTCATAATATTCTTTTTTATATTTCTTTCCTCGTTCTTTTATTCTATCAAAATTGTTTTTACGATATTCTTGCCTACGTTCTTTTATTCTTTCTTTGTTGTTCTCATTATATTCTCTATCACAATCTTTACATGATCGCTTTAATCCATCTTTAGTAGCTCTATTCCTACTAAACTTCTCAACTTCCAACTCTCTTTTACATTTCGAGCAAGTCTTCATTTTCTACCACATACTCCTCAATTCCGTCTATTACCTCTTTCTCCACCATCTCTTTCTCTACATCTCTTCGATATGCTTTTTCGTTCACCCACACATGACCTGGTGGGGCTATCTCTCTTCGTATACGTTTGTAAGGATCTGTCTTTACTATCATTTCCATCACATCCTATGGATAAGGGTCATCATAATTATCAGAATCGTCGAGTATGAAGCCAGCTACTCTATCCTTTTCTAATTCTAGAACATAGGCTATATCCCACATCTGGTTAAGAGTGAGATTTCCTTTCCTATCATAACCAGTACATTCAATTATTGGTCTACCTTCTTTTAATCGTACATCATAGAGTGAACACGAGGCATACACTACTGAAAATTCAGATTTTACATAACACATGTGTTTACAGGAAACACACATACCAAATTCACGCTCTCTTAAAGAAGATTTATTGCTGACTGAATCATCCCATTCACTCTCAATAATCTTATATAGATCACAAGTAGCTGAACTCTTGATTGATTCCTTTTCTTTATTACCTAACTCATTATATCTTTTAGCCACGAATATTCCTCTCTTTTAGTTGGAATCTTAACTTCTTTAGCTAACTTCTTAATAAGTCCCTGCCAACCTTTTGAGCGTTTATGATCTTCTATTCTACCCTCTGCAATTGGGGTTTCATTAACATATACTTTATAATTATAGTTACCAATATCAACATCACCAGATGAATCATTATGGAATGTTAGAATCAGCATCTTTTACCTCTGCAAGTTCTGTGCCGCAATATGGACAATATTTAAATATTTTAATATTAAAATCCTCCAAAAGATCGAAGAATATAGTCAATTTATCTTCCAGCCACATAACATAATCATCGTTGGCATATGTAAACGTTCTGCTTGGATGTTGTGGATCATCAACTTCATGAGAGTTGTCCTTGCCCGTTTCATTTAAATAAACATCACTCCATTCCATTTTCTTACTCCTGTAAAGTAACAGAAAGTGTTACTTATCTCCTGCAATCTTCGTGCCACAATCACATTTAGCACTTGTCTTATTATGATATTCCTGAATATAAATTTCTGCCAATTCATGCAACTGCTTACTGATTGTCTGAAGACCAACAACAAGATTATACTCATCAGTATATTTAGTATTAGGAACAAAGGGTTTAGTTATTTTTAACATTTGTATGTCTCCTTCTTAATTCAATTCTTTTACATCAGTTACTATAGAACTAGTACACCCCAACCTATAAGGAGTAATCAACCACTGGTCAAATATCAATATAACTTTCTTTCTAGATCCTTCAAACTCTTTTAATTTATCAACAACATTCTTATCTACAATAGAGAATTTAAGACTATCACCAACATTAGTCTGTTCACCCACACCTTCTTGCATTCTGCCTTCCCAAGTCTTCCAGATAAGTCCCTCCTGCTTTATAGACGTTATAAATCCGGTTTGTGTTCCATGAGAATACCCTTCTGTTAAACCAGTTGTCATTGGTATAGTTATAAAAGTGTTTACTGGAAGTAAGAAAAAAACAGATAATAAACAAGCTATAAATACCTCAAAAAAATTAGTATTTTTTGATATAAGTAATAGACCAAGTATAAATACAATAAGACAAGAAATTAAAATTGACCACATGGTTTTTCTCCTTAGATTTCACACTTTCCGGTACTACATTGAACATCTTCACTAGTAAAATGGTCATTAACTTTAGTTTCTTCTTTGATTATCTGTCTAACCTCCTCTTCAGAGAGTTTCTGATAGATCTGATCTTTCCTACATCCATCTACGTAAACAGTAAGTCCAACTAATTGTCTAGAATACTCCAACAACCAATCTTTTAATTGATCATGAGTAGTAGTAGACGGAAGTGATTGTGTCTTCGAAATAGACGAATCATTTAGCCTTTGGATTGTGGCTGTAGTCTCAAAATGAGACTCAGCATCTAGATCCAATGCATCAACAAAATAATCAACTTTTTCTCCAGATAAAAGTAGTTCCTTGTATAAAGGATTAATATAAGTTCGTTCCCCCACTCTATCTTTTCTTTTATATGCCTTATAAGGTAAAGGTTCAATACCACTAGTAACATCTGTAATAAGCGATGTAGTACCGGAAGGAGGAAAAGACAAAACTGAAGAATTCCTAATTCCGTACTTCTTTATCTCTAATCTAATTTTAGCTGGTAGTTGTTTAATAAATTTAGAATTCATATAAGGCCACATTATATAGCCAGGAAAAGGACCACGTTCTTTAGCTAATTCAATAGATGCTTTATAAGTTTCGTTTCTCATAAATCTAATTATATCATCTATTTTATTTAGTGCTTGCTGACTGCCATATTTAATTTTATTATTTATCAAATAACTGCCTAATCCCATAATACCAATTCCAATTCTTCTAGCAGATAGGGTAGCTTCTTTCATTTCTGGAAATGAATAAACATTCATATCCAATACATTATCTAACATTCGAACCATTGTTCTAATTGCATCTCCAAATTCGTCCCAAGAAAACCTACTACCTGATTGGAAATTAGGTAAAACTAAACTACCTAACACGCAAGAGGTATTCTTAGGTAAATTTAATTCCCCACAATTTCCTACGTTACTTCCTCCAGACCAATAAGTATGTGAATCATTATCCACAGTTAGGTAATATACTGCTTCTTCAGAAACAAATTCTTTTTCTACAATATCAAAAGTTTCCTTTGATTTACAATTATCATATTTACTTTTTTCTGCTATAATACTACTATACAACAGATCCATTTTATATTGTTGAATGAATCCAATTATAGAATAAAATTTCTCTCTATCACCAGTAATGTTTACAATATAGCTTGCTCTTGGTGTATAAACTCCGTTACTAAATTGGATAGGTTTCTTATAAAGATCTGAAGTCACATAAGATCTTATACCTAATGCAGATAGCATTAACTGCACATCTTCAACAATTGAAAAAGAAGATGCAGCAAGCTGTATTCTATACTTTCTACCACTAGGAATAACACTACCATTAGCTGAATACAGTCCTCTAAGAAAAGAAGCCATGACATCTCTACTTCCAAATTTATACCTATCAGGTACTTTTCTAAGAAAAGTTTTTGGTAGTTCTTCATGTTTTATATCAGTACGTATTTCATATGCAGTAGGATTCAATCCAGGTCTATATTTAGTGATTAGATTAGCCACTTCTGATGTAAAATAATCTTGATCCTTCTCTCCTATAAAAAGATGCACTAAATTATTAGATGCTTTATGTACCGAACCATCACCTAAAACAAGACCACCCATTACTACTTCTGGAATAACTTGAATATCATTTTTATAATACCCAGGTAAGGAATCAATTGAATCTGCAATATCTACTTCTATTTTTTCTCCATTAGATACTATCTTATGATCTTGTGTACCATAAAATACAGAAGACGTTGTTCTGTACTTGTACACTTTATCTATTTTACTAAATCCCTTTCTTATAACTTTAGTCCATCCTTCAGAACTCCAAATTTCATCATTTATGGATATGTCTTTTATGGTTTTTATTCCAGACTTAGTTAATACAGTAGCCCACTCAGGCTGACAAAGATTAAGTGCCTCTACTGGAAGATAATAATATGTGTTTGTAATTTTCATTTTATCTAAATTCACTATTCCGGGTTCACCTGACATAAGCATGTTCTCTGTTATTTTACTAAACAGGTCAGGTGCCCAAATTTCTCCATACTCTACACCATCGAACTGGAACTTCCATTTCTCTTTTTGCTCAACAGCATCAAGAAATTTATTTGTAACTCCAATACTAATATTAAAATTATTTAATTTAGAATGATCTAATTTGGCATCCATAATGTCTACTACTTCTGGATGACTAATATCTATTATGGGTAAGCATCCACTGCGACGATTCCCGCCCGACTCTACTGTGTCCAATACAGCACTGATAGCTTCTAGAAAAGAAAGCATACCAGAACTATTCCCACCTTTTAATTTTATAGGAGCACCCTTCGGTCGTAATTTAGGAGCACATCCAACACCACCACCTTCTGCATTTAGAACTAACGCCATATGTAGAAATCGACCTATTGAATTAATACTGTCGTTTAATTCAAGAACGTGACAGTTTAATACTTTACCAGATCTAGTTCCTGCATTTCTAAGAACTCTTCCTCCAGGTATGGCTTTCATATTAAATATAATATTATAGAATTTCTCTGCCCAAAATTCTTTATTTCCATTTTCATTAGCAGCTATAGCATTGGCTACTCTTTTACAACATCCGGCCCAATCCTCACCTTCGAGGAAGTAGCGACTAGTAGCTACTGCTTGAGCATTATCTGATAATACAGTCATTAATTATCCACCTCTCCTATTATTTCCAATATCTTATTCCAACCACCAACCCTCTTCACTCTACCGTCCCTTTCAGTATAGTGCCTATTCCAGGGTCTATTAATCAAAAACACGGTAGCTGGTGTGTGCTCTATAATCTCCTTTACATACTTTGCTCTGTCCTCTACGTAATGGGTTATACCAAGTAGATTTATCAGAAATGATTTTGGCATTTCATCAGTTGAGTGATATAACTTATACTCCATTCCAGCACACGGTTCTTTCAGAATCTCTAATGTCTCTTTTCTGAATTTAGAAGATCTAGACGTTATAAAATGTATAGGACTTGTTATTCTTTTTAATCCTTCCAATGCATCATCATAACACTTACAATCTGTACAACAGACTGTTTCATATATAATCTCTCTCATTATTACAGAAGGTATGTTCAGTTGTTTTTCAATTTCGTAAGACTTAATGCTTTCATATTCTAGACTATAGCCGTGTCTGCTTAATATCTTTTTCAGAACAGGCCATATGTCTAGAACTACACCGTCTAGGTCGCTACCAAAGATCATATTACTTATCTCCATCTTCATCAGGTTCAACCCAAGCACCCCAATCTCCGCAGTAGAGCATGTTGAAGAGGTACGAAGGTTCGTCCATGATACGCTCCGATTCCATCTCAGCAATAGTGTCTGCATCTTCAGTATTATAATCTTCAGTGTCAAGCTCTAAATCCATAATACAGATAAGCTTCATCTTCTTTTTCATTTTATGATCTCCTTCAATAGTTTGAAAAAAACATCAGCATCTAATACCACTACTGGATCTTCGTGGTTCTTTTTTATAAAAAGTAACCAAGTAGAACCTTCCCATTGATTAGACTTTGCTTGATTGATAGCTGCCCAGAGATTTATACTCTCTGTATTTTTACATTCGCAAGCATAGTTGAACCTACGTTTTGCTTCTCCTATTAAACGAACGTCACACCCATTTTGACCCATCTCCCTTGATGCTATTAATTCGTCTTTACCCCAAGGAATACCTAATAGATCAGAAATTTTCTGAGCTAACCATTGTTGTAATCGTTTTCCTTTACTCTTGCGAGATGCAACTGTACTAGCCAATAATATCACACCACCTTAACATTCATTAGTACCTATCTCATTATTAGAATAAACTACAGGTTCTGCATTCCATCCTTCTAATTCAATAATCAATTCTATCTCATGTTTAATCTTCTCCAGATCCTCAAGTCCTTTTCCAGTTGGATGGTCATATCTCAATATACGTCTTATGATTGCAGCCTTATGATGTGGAATCTGGTTACGTATGAAAAATTCATATGGTTGTATTTTATATTGTTTATAATGACTACCACCAACTTGTTTATCTAATACTGATTCTGTCATTTAACTCTCCGGTTCTACCACAAGCATATATCCAGCAGGTGGAATAGATTCTGGTTCTATATCTATCATATTCTTTTTAAATAAAGGAGTCATTTGTCCCATATACATTATAGGACCAAATATATTCATAATATCCCATAACTCAGTTCTGAGAATATTAGTTTCTTTATTAACTGAAATTTCATATCTAGTTAAATCAGTACGTCTTAAATACTCAATACCTTCTTTAGTAAGTTCTACGTTACACATAGCATTGATATTGACTTTCATTGTATATATGATCCTCTATTAATTTTCTCAGAAACCAATTGAACAATCGAGTGCTCAATAAATAGAAATACCTCTTGAAGTCTTTGAGTATTCTCAGACCAACATTTGATAAGATAATTAGAATATTCTTCTACTTTTGGTAATGGAATTTTCCTAGACAATGTAATAACAGACATACCTATACGTTTTGCCTCATATATTGCTTTAAGTATATTTTCAGACAAACCACTTGTTGTTATTGTGAATAGACAATCCCCTTGTCTACCTAGAGCAGAAACCTGCCTATCAAAGATATAGTCTCCACCAGCATCATTGACTAATGCAGTTAGTATAGCTGGATTAGTAAGAGATATGGCAGGGACGCCCATGTATTGGCCTCCAAATCTACCCACAAACTCCGCTGCCATGTGCTCAGAATCGGCGGCACTGCCCCCATTACCACAGATTAAGAGCTTGTTGCCTTTGTTAAATACGTCTACTAGATGTTCTGCAACTTGATTAATAACACCAGAGTTTGCTATTAAGGTTTCCTCTAAAGCTCTAGATAACTTATAATAATCATCCCAAATTTCGTTTTTCATTAATCTTCTTCCTCATAAGAAACTAGTTTTATTTCCTTCAAGATCATAAAACTACCATGTATTCCATAGGTTTGTATATAAGTAACTACAGCAGCAACTGAATCATAATTATCTAATCTCTATGTAGAGGAAGCATCTTTGGTAGCAAGATATATTCTAGTTTTCATTAATTTTTACCTCAAGTGTCTTCATAAATCCATCATTACACACAACAATACTACTTATTAAATCAATATAATCTATTCCATTATGCTCTTCACAAATTTCTTGAGAAACATTAATTTTCCACCCATCTATAGATGAAGAACAACTAAACATAAATAATATTATACAAATAAGTATTATAAACTTCATTTATAATTCTCCAAGATAAAGAGATTTATTATTCTTTCGTGGATCGTCTTTACTAACAAATTTATTATTAGTCAAATCTATAAAATCTATATTCCTATTCAAATCTAATTCTTGAAACGAATAATATCCATCAGCGTTTTTTGGAACAAGAACAAAAAGCTCTGTGTCTTCAGGAAGATCTTTCAGATATAAAATAAACTCATTTATTGTTGTCATTTATACAAACCCCCCATTAAAGAACCTCTCTACCTCACCTATCTTATGTCCATCAAATACACTTAATGTTACATCTGCTTCTAAAAACAACCTTCTGGTTATCTCTGCATGAATATTCCAAGGAGAATCTATTTTCTTCTTCACAGACTCTTCCCATACAGAATCAACAACCACATGAGTAATACCAGCATTAATAATAGAACGAGCACAATCACAACATGGTGTTCCATTTGTAAACATCATTGAACCTTTAGTAGATACACCAATCAAAGCAGCATTACATATTGCATTTGTTTCAGCATGTGAGAAATAGAAATATTTATTAGGACGTTCTTGCCTTTCATCAATATTGTCCAAAATACCTCTAGGAAAAGAGTTATAACCAGTAGATCTTATCTCATGATCTGGACCTACTATAACAGCACCAATATGAGTCATCTTATCTTTACTTCTACTAGCTACCAAATAAACCATTCTCATGAAGTAACAATTCCAAGCAGGATATGACATATCTACCTCACATATTTCCAAGTTTGATTATAATACAAACTAAAAAACTAGCACATCCCCATGCAGCATGTTTAATTGCTTTAATGTCTTCCTTCATAAATAATGAAGAAAAGACACCTACAAAACCAAGTATAAGATTTAAAAGATAAATTATAGAAGTGTGGATTTCCATTTATTCCTCTATCTGAAATCCTTTCATTTTAAGTAGAATTGACTTCACCTCTTTACTAATAACACTTGCCGGTAATCCCATCTCTCTACTAAGATCTGTAAATGATTTACTATCAAAAAATACAGATTTGATTAAATAGAATTCTGATTGAGAAAGTTGATCTAGAAGTCTATGAGCTAAAATATAATGTTCTATATAATCAATAGTACAAAAATCTAAACCATCCAGTAGCTCTATCATATTTTCAGAACAAGAAATGATACCACTTCTGAATATATTTACTAATTCATAAATCTCTCCTTCCGTTTTACCAGTATCAGAAGCTATGTTAATTATATCATCAGATGATAGTTCTGCCATATCTCCATAGTTCTTCATTATGTCACGAACATCTCTAAATGTGTGGCTGTCAACCCATCCTGCATTTCTCAATTCATCAGCCACACGCCAATAGATATTCATTGCAATCCAAGATGATAGGGGCACTTTAGTATCAGACTTATACTTATCTATTGCTTCTATAAGACCAATATAACCAGCACTAGCTAAATCTCCATACTCTAATGGAGAAATCAATTTGTCTGCAAAATGAGTATTAACAATTTTGAATACCAGAAGTCTATTATCTAGTATTAGTTTATCACGTTCGAGTTTGTCCATAACATTTTTGTTTCCTCATTTAATATGAAATATCATCAAAAACAACAGGAATTAATTTTTTAAACTCCAGTGATGGTTTTATCAGAATCATAAACTCTCCTAAATACCACGATTGCTTGTAAAGTTATCTAAAACATAATACATATCTACAGAAGTTCTATATTCATCTTCTGACATATTAAAGTTGGATATAGCAAGATTTTTAGACAAACCACCAACCAACTTTCTAATAATTTCTAATTCCTTATTTGTAACTCTCAGATTATTAAAATAGGTTCTCTTAATTCTCATTGATTTTTCCTTTCTACTCCATGCTCTTTTTTAGAGCATGGAGTATATGATTATCTAGTAGGTGAATAATCTCTTGTATACTTCACAACACGGTAGCTATTTTCTTTATCAAACCTAAGAATGTCTTTCTTAACCTGACGAGCAAAGCTTCTATTACTACTTACGTCTTCTGTAGGAAACCAACAATCATTGTCATTGTCACAATACTCAATAACCCACAAATGTTCTTTCTCTCTCATTTTAATTCTCCTTCTTTTAATATTTTATTTTCTCTGTTCCAAGCTTCAAACTTACTTCATACCCACCAACCTTCATTGTTGTATCGTCTCTAGACGAGAACTCTTCAAACCAAGACTTACCAAGAATAACAGCAAACTTAGCTTTTTGAATTCTACTTCTAACACCTTTCAACATTGTCTGACATTCAGCAATCTCACCATTAATCTCATTAATGTTTTTTTCTTCAAAAAGTATAATATAGTCACCATAAGATCCATAAATAAGTTCTTCAGAAGCAGTAAGTTTCTTACCAGATTGTTCTTTTTTAATAACATCATCAATCTTAGGTAGAGAAGAAAATCCTTTAATTGAAATAGAAATAGACTTCGCCATATAATAATCAGAAGAATCCATCTTCTCAGTTGGAGGTGAATAACCATTCTTAGTAATACCCAAATCCATAAGATACTTAATCTGCTCTTCTGACAATCCCTCAAAGCCAGTAAGCAGCTCTTTTTCGGGTGAAAGTTTCTCTTTAAAATATTTCAATACCTTCATATCAGACTGATAATATAACTCATTTAATGCCCAACCAAACAAAACTTCTGCTGAAGTATAAGACTTTGCAATCTTCCTATTCATGATTGGAAGAACAGACAAATCCAGAATAGTAATATCTCCATCAGTACTAGCAATCAAATCAGGATGAACCTTAATCTTGTCATAAACATTCTTAGTAATAGAAACAGGAAGCTTAGTTACATTCAACATACCATCTTTAATAAGAGTGTAATTCCTCCATACGTGAGTATCAAAAGTGTTATCATCAAATCCAAGTTTCTTATAATTCTTATCCAGTTTAATATACCCAGGAATTCTAGCTAGAAGTGAAAGATTCAAAAGGTTCTTATTCCACACCAGGTCAGACATTCTACAGCTTACATCCAAATGAGCTTCAAATTTAGGATACCCCTCTTTTGGAACTGAAGGAATACCAATCCTCTTATAATGAAACGCTGGATGATAAGGATAAAAATGTGAATCAGACAACATATCAAGCAAATCAAGAACACAGAAAGCATCATCTTGAGGCAGATAATTTGTATTCCTCCCCGATACAAATCTCTTATTAGGATTAACAACAGCATTTTTAATTAACTCTTCTACCTTACCATACTCTTCATTAGTAAAAGCATTGTTCATTTTAGTAATAAGATACTTATCACCAAGAACACCAAGAACACTCAATGCCTTATCATTCTGGCATTTCTGAGAAAGAATATAAGAAGCAGCATACACACCCTTTACAAAGTTGTCAATCTTAGATGTAGCAGCATCAACAGCAGAATCAGTAAGATTGACTTCTTCACCACCATCTACTGGAATAAACAATTTATCAGACAGACGGAACAACCAGTTCTTTCCTTTTCTAGTAGGAAGAAACATAATACCATTGATGCTTTCATCATACTGGTATACGTTTATGTCTGTTCCATTAATAGAGAAATAAATCTCACCATTAGTAGGTTTGTCAAGCAGTACTCTAATTCTACCTTGAGCATCTTTTACGTTCTCAATGAACTCATTCAGTGAAATACTGAATTTCTCAAGATCAGAACTGTGAGTAAGAGAACCACCAAATGCTTCTGCCATTTGAGACATAAGCTCTTTATTATAATAGTTACCATAACCAACTAGAAGAGATGCTGTTATATCATAACGAATTCCATCAATAGCTTGAAAGATAGCAGTAATCTCTTTGTTATAATTAGAGACAACTGGATAACCATCTGAGAGAAAGACTACAGCAAATCTAGGAGTAAGAACTTTCAAGTCACTAATAACTTGTTTTGTACTGGCAATTATTTCAGAGAAGCAAGTCAAATTCAAAGACATCTTATTTTTTCTAAGAATAGACTCCAATGTAGCATAATCTGATTCATCGGAAATCTTAAATCCTTTAAGGATAAAGTTATGCTGACCTTCAGAAGAAAACCAACCCAAAGTAAGATAATCCCCAATGGGAAGTTTCTTAGACCTGTTAATCAGATCTTCAATCAAATGAGGTAGCGTATGATACATACTACCACTTCGATCTATAATCCACACATGATTAGTGGTCTCATTTATCTTCTCTTCGATTGCTTTCTCAGATACTTCAACTTGACTCAAATACAAATCTTTATTAATTTTCAGATATCTCATTTTTAATCTCTTCTTTTAGATTTTAGATTTCAAATTTATTTAGAAACTCTATAACTCTTTACTGCATTACTGCTTGTAGTATAGGTATATGCTATTCCTGCCGATGTATAATAAAAATTTTGAATATCAATTGCTCTAATTCCTAGTTTTCCGGCTTCCAAGAAAGCATCTTGATTAGCTCCAAGAAATATAAATTCCCAAGAATACTTATCTCTTTGGTGATTTATCATTTCAAAAATCTTATCTCTTGAAAACTCTCTACTGGAATTTTCCTCACCATCTGTTAGAATAACAAGTATAACTTTTTCTGGTTTATCATTTTCTGGAGTTTTATCTAGTCTATTTCCAACTTCATTAATTGTTCTACCAATAGCATCAAGAAGAGGGGTCATAGCCGATGGACGATATTCTTTCTCAGTAAGAGGTTTAACATTCTCTATTTTTTTATTCTCAAAAACTTTTCTATATTCAGAAGAATTAAATACAATTAACGACATTGTAGCTTCTCCCGAACCTTGTTTCTGCTCATTAACAAAGTTATTAAATCCACCAATTGTGTCTGCTTTAAGTGTTTCCATAGAACCAGTCATGTCCAGAACAAAAACAATTTCATTCAGTCCTTTCTTCATTTACTTACCCTCCAGTTTAAATTTTACTTACACTGCATATCATAATATGTACATCCTTCTATTGAGTGGGCTTTCCTATTACACGATTCACATAGAGTCACACCTACATCTAAATCCAACGATTCAAGGGGATTCCAATGTATGCCCTCGACATGGTGGGCAGTTAGGTTTTCAGTGACACCACATTTAACACATTTATAACCATCACGCTCTAGTATCATTTTATGCCAATCTGCTTGTAATACTGGATCTCTATCTGGTTCTTTATTCTGACGTTCCTCCCATTCTTTGGTTCCTGGTTGATAATCCATCCCCGGTTTAAATTTATATAAAGGACAGGAATGTTTGCAAGTGTCTGAACAATAAAGTCTGCATTCTCCTTCAATTGTTCCATTTAAAGCTCTAATTCTATGCTGTACTTCTAAATTAGTTGGATAAAAATATTCTTTACAATGAGTACATCTGACTTGTAGATAGCCTTCATTGTCAGATATTGGATCTTCTTCTACAGTTAATTTAACAAAGTAAGTAGAAAACAAAGCTTTATCTTTATTATATTCTTTTTTTCGTTCTTTTATTTTATCTTTATTAGCCTCACGATATTCTTTTACTTTATTTATATTATATATATAATATAAACTACTATATTTCTTTTTTTTATTTTTATTTATTTCATAATAAAGTTTATCATATTCTCTTTTCTTATCTTTATTATTTTCTCGGTATTTCTTTTTTTCATCTTTGTTATTCTCATAATACTCTTTCTGATATTTTTTTAAATCATCTTTTTTATCTAAAAACCTTTTTCTACCATACTCACTAGCACAATCTTTACACCTACGTTGTAGTCCGTCTTTAGCTGATGTGTTTTTACTAAATCTACCAACATCTAACTCTCTTTTACACTTTGGACATATTTTAGTTGTAATATTTATATCAGTCACTAACCAACCACATCCTTTAATTTATTCGCTTTTTCCTCAGAAAATTTTATGATACCTCCATTAGGTTTCAAAACAAACAACTTCCATTTTTCTATTGCATCTGACTCATTAAACCAAAGAACTTTTCTACCAAAATCTGAAGGTAATCCTAATGTATAGGATGTTGTATTAAATAATTTCTCTAGTTCCCCCCTATCAAATCTATTTAACTTACATCTAAAATGAAAACATACCCTACTATACTCACAATAATTATTAGCAGAATCTACCATTATAGTTGCAAGAGATGTAGCCCTCTCCCAATCCAAAGGAGTTAATAAAAAAATACCACTTGAGTAATGGCAAATACCATAATATTTTAAATCTCTTCTTTTTATATTACCTCCAGGACCGGGAAGACATCTTCCATCCAACCATGTTATTCCTACTGATATAGGAGTTACAATTTTAGATCTTTTCTCTACCTCTTCTTTTACATCAAATTCATCACTCATTTATCTCACCATATAAGACGTTTCTTTATTTTTCTTAATTGCAACCACATTATCAAACCTAGACTTCAACATATCACTATGGGACACTGCAATTACTGTACCAGAACTACTTGATTTGGTCTTTAAAAGACCAAAAACTGATGACATTCCTTCATCATCTAAAGATAGATCCAACACCTCATCAAGTATCATAAAGTCTGTTACTCTGAACAAGTCATAGAAGGAGAAGATCGTTGCTATCTTTATCCTCTGCTTCTCACCACTAGAGAATGAATTGTGGGCTTTGTTCTTTGAGTATATCCTAAATGACACCTTTTCTCTATACTCACCACTTTTCAATTCTGATAAATCAGATACTTCTACATACAAATCACAGTTCATGTCAACTAAATAAGAATTGATCTTATCCTGCAATGAACCTAACACCTTACTGCACTTCATATTAGGTATTCCAGCCTTACCAAATCCAGTTACCCAAAATTCATCCTTCTTTCTCTTCTCCTTTTCAGCCTCTATAGCTATATTATAGCTACTTACTTCTTGTTCTAGATTTGCAATCTTAGATTCTATATCTACTAATTGGTCTTCATAATGATTCACTTCTGATTTGATTTTATCAATCTCTACATATAACTCATTCTTTCTTATATCTACATTCCTATTAAATTCTTCATATTCAGATATTAATTTTTCAGCACTTAGGAGTTTACTATTAATGTCCTTATTAACTTTAAGTATATCTCTTTTCTTTTTCTTCAACTCTTCCAATTTTGATACAGTAGTATATAAATCTTTTTCCTGTAATGCAATTCTATTATTCAAATCATCTGATTGCTCCTTCAATTCAGACAACTCATTACAGAATTTCTTAGTATATGGACATATAGCTTGTGGTATAACAACATTCTTGTCAGACAAGAGACTATTTAACTTTGCTTCCTTATCTGCTTTTGTAGATACAAGACCATCAATCTCCAAATCAAATATAGATTCATTCTGCAAAGATGCACGTAATACTTCCACATTTGTCTTTATGTCCTCAACCGATTTAGGAATCAAACTTTGGATTTGTTTATTAACTCTATCTACTTTATTTTGTATCTCCTTATCAAAGTTCTTAGACAAACTTGTAAGTTTTTCTTTCAAGTTCAGAGATGATTCTATGTTAGACTTAATTTTGAATATTTTTTTCTCTATTGAATTTATATTATCATCTATATCTTTAATACTTTCTTTAGCTTTTGCTTGAAGCGTTTCGTACTTTGAAAGGTCTAAAATCTGGTATAGCACACGTTTCCTATCGCTTTCTTTAGCTTCAACGAAAGAGATAGAGTTATTAGTAAATATAGATGATGCAAAAAGAATCTCTGGAGAAACATTTAGAAACTCAGATATGATCTTTTGAGTTTCTTTTCTAGTACTGCCTGTAATATCATTACCATTAACTACAAACTTTGTTAGATTATTATATGTAGAATGATTTCTATATTTAGAAATAGTACAACTTTGATTGTCAAGCTCAAAGTCCATTTCAAGAACACAATTACTACCATGATCCTTTACTAAGTCATCGACCGATTCTATATCATCAACTGAATCAAATAGCAAGTACTCTATTGCCTGACGAATAGAGCTTTTACCAGAACCGTTCTTTCCTTGAACAAGACAAAGACCCAACTTATCAAAGTTGTCTATTTCTAAACTTTTCCAACTTCTAAAATTTTCAAGTCTAAGCTTCTTTATCGACAGCATCATCAATACCAAGTTTCATAGCATAGACAATATCATTCTGAATTGGATACCCAAGATCAGTAATTCTATGCTCAACATCAGTTACTTCCAAACGTAGCTGATCCAACTCCTGATTCATAAAGTTAATAATATCTCCTATTTTATAAGACACACTTGTATTGTCACATACAATTGGTTTGATACTTTCATCATTCAAAATTTTAATTGTCAATATCATAAGCTAACTCCTTACCCCTTTTAATTAGAGAATCTATATTATCTTCCCCAACAATACCCACATACTGTTCTATATCTTCACTTAACGAACCGTTTTCCTTCAATCTAGATTCTTTTTTTTCGTCACTTACATATTTAGTAGATACATTATCTAGATCAAATACTTTATCGTCTGTTCCGGGTTTTGCACTTATTCTATAATAGTTTGAATAATCTCCTTCAATATGCTTTTTTGCTTCTTCGTTTACAGAATCATACTCTACGTTATACCATTTAGGACACTTAATAGGAATTGAAGTAACACTTTTAGTTTCTGCATCTACACACATAAACCTCTTCTCTTCTCCAGCTTCAGACCAATCAAGAATTATAGAACTACCAACATTGATTATATTGCCAAGATTCTGAGGTTTATGTATGTCACCATTTAATACAAAATCAAAGTTGTCAAACATATTAGGAGTTAGTTTAGACTCTAACTTTATACCAGACGACAACTCAAGTCCTTCAATCTTCTCATGTGTCATTAATACTTTAGTTTTATACTTACTATCAAATCCACCATAAAGTACTTCTTTAGTTACCATACCAAACGGTACAACTCTTACCAACATACTATCAAAATCATAATCAGTTGGCTCTTCTACTACCTGACAGAGATCCATAAAAGGTGTTATAGTTAATTCTCTTGTACCAGATGCTATATCGTGATTACCTGCGTTTAGAACTAACCTAACATCACTATGTCGTTTAGTCATTCCTCTAATAAAAAGCCAAACAGTATTAAACAATCTAACGTCTAAGTGATTCTTCTGTTCAAAGAAATCACCACCAAAGAATATATAATTAATATTATTAACACTAGCATATTCAAAAATCTGTCTAACAACTTTGAATTGATCATTAAGCCACTTAGTTACATTATCACTGATATACTTTGATCTGGACAATCCCAAATCGAAATGTATATCAGTAAAGAATAGAAATTTATTAACATTCACAGGCTTTGTCTCCAAAGTATTCATAATAACTCTTATACATACCACCCATATATCTTACTCTTTCAATTGCTTTCTTAGTCCATGTATTAGGAAAATCCTCATAATCTTTTCTTATTGGCAGATCGTTTGTTTTAGTTTTAAGTGCCTTTACTGCTCTACCCATAGCTTTATTAATACCTACTTTTAGATCATAATCATAATACTCGTCCTGCATACTGCAAATTGCAATACCCTCCCCATATTCATCCTCAGTTGAAATAGTAACGTAAAAATAAATACCGTCTTTAACTTCTACTATAACTTTAGTAGGTCTAAATGACACCAAATCATCAAACAACTTCTTACTAACAAACTTTTTCCATTTCTTAATTTCTACAATAGACATTTTAATTCTCCTTTAGAATTTTGTAATATCAAAAGGGTCTATGTCAATCTCATTTGAATCACGTAAAAGAACAGCACGTTCTATTGAAATTTTAAGTTCTCTTATATTTCCTAGCCAGTCATGCTCTTTCAACATTTCTAAACTGTAATCTGAAAAATAGATACCATTCAGACTCCAAAGTTTAGAACACTCTTTTAGAAAATAATTAGCTATTAAAACAATATCTTCTTTTCTATCTCTCAATGGTGGAACTGTAACAACTAATCCACAAATTCTAAACAACAAATCACTTCTAAAGTTTTTACATTTTACTTCCCTCCCTACTTGTTTATTGGTAGCTGATACAATCCTAACATCAGACTGTATCAATTGAGCACCACCAACTCTATAAAATTTCCCATCATCTAGTGCTCTAAGAAACTTAGCTTGCATTGTTAGAGACATATCACATACTTCATCTAGAAAGAGAGTACCACCGTTAGCAGCTTCAAACTTGCCTATACTCCGCTTAGTGGCCCCCGTAAACGCCCCTTTCTCATACCCAAACAACTCAGACTCAAGTAGAGAGTCATTCAATGATGAACAGTTAAGAGTGACTAGGGGCTGGTCAGCTCTATTACTAATCTCGTGCAAGTATCGTGCCAAGAGGCCCTTTCCAGTACCACTTTCACCAACAAAAAGAACAGGTAGAGTAGAATTAGCAACTTTCTTGATAACACCTAATGTACTGAGGAATACACTAGATTGTCCTACTAGCATTTGTCTCCTTTCTTCTTTTAAAAGCAATAAGCTCAAATAATCCAGTTCCAAGTAATAGAATAGATGCAGGTTCAGGTACAGGATTTTGTTTATCTTTTACTGTGTAATGATACAATCTTTCACATTCTACAATTCTCTGAAATACAGGAACATCTTTTTTATTTTCAAATGTAAAATGTTCAGTTTTAAATTCAGTAATGTTCCATTCTTCATCAAATACTATTGATACTTCTGGAACCCAAGTTTCTGAATAACAGATTGAGATAGTAGACAACATAATCACAATTGCAATAATTAACGCTTTCATTCTGCTTCCTCTTCTTGAATTTTTCCATCAACATTATAATCTGGATAACTACTAACATCTATTTCAGGATGTTCTTTTAGAAACTCTTCTATTTTCCATTCATTTACTGTTTCATCTTTATATGTTAAAGTATGTTGTTTAAAAGATTTAAACTCAGTTTTGTTTTTAGGACTTAAAATATTTCTAGATGCTAGAAGTCTAGCCAACCCACCATAATAAGGAATACCAGTAGAATAGAATACAGGAACATGACAAGTACGATAGCATGGTCCGATTCTAGTTTTGATTGATTCAACCTCAATCCAAGCACCAATCACTTCATTGCCCCTACTTGCGTCAACAATTTGACGTTTTTCTTGAAGAGAGAATCTAAGAGTAGAATAATATTTCAGACTTTCTCCTGCTGTGGTCGTAGTATTGTTTCCGAACATTACTCCAATTTTATATGTTACTTGATTAGCCACTACTAACATAATATGAGGATCTAGCATTGTCAAACATTCTCTCAGACCTTCATGAATTGCTTTTGCTTTCCTACCTTGATCTGATTTTTCTAAAGAAGTATCTTTACCAAAAGCTGAAATAGAGTCAATACCAACTACAATATACTTATCAGGATCTTGTTTTCTAACAGCTTCTATACTATCTTTTATAAAGATAAAAGCAGCAGTTGGTGTTGGAATATCTCTAGGACCAATTACAATTAGATTGTTAGTATCTAATCCTAATGTTGTTTCGGCTCTCTCCTTAATAAAAGAATTTTCTCTATCAATTAAAATACAAATTGCATTTCTAGTTTTCTGAGCTTGAACCATTAAACCTAATATGAACAAGCTCTTCCCAGCTTGGGAGAGTCCGAGGAACTCAGTACAATATCCAAAAGGAATACCACCATCTGATATAAGATCAAACGCCAAATTACCAGTAGATACAAGATCTGTTGGATTTTCCTTTTCGGTTCCTAGTGAACAATTAGAATATTTCTTTTTCAATGCAGCCATTACCTTTGACAAATCTTCCATGTTAATTTCCTTTATTTATCCATAATAGGATGAATTCTTCTTATACACAAATCACACATATCTGGATGTGGAACACCCGCTATTACCATTGCACCACAATATGGACAGTGATATTGTCCAATTGGATCTCCAATTCTTTTCTCTGGTTTTTCTTTACAATTAGATGGATATACTTTATCTACCAAATCAAAACAGCGACCACACATCTCACTTTTCATTATTACCTCTTTATCTCAAGTAATGCATAGAGAAATCCAGCAAGTAACAAAATTAGAATTGCCGCTCCAAATGAAATCCAAAGTGGTGAAAGAACCCACCACCAAGACCAATTTATATATCCTATAAGTTTAAGAGTTATAAATACTATAGTAAGTAACCCTGCAAATCCTATACCGCCGCTACTTGTTGCAACTGGTGTATCTGCCATTTTTATACTCCTTATTTTTTTACCTGCTTTTTTTGTCCGACACGTTTCTTTCCTTTCGTATCTTTCTTAACTGGTTTATTAGGACCATCATCTACAAAAGGACAATACCCTCTTCTAGTTACAAACTCCATATATTCAAGAGCATAATGTTTACAAACTCCAGCATTTCTCTCTTCACAATTAAGATCATCACAAAGCATTAGATTTCTACCTCACTAAGTGTTTTAGTTTTCTTATCAAGAACAAGTTTAGTTCCAGTCAATCTATTCCCTCTTTTAAGATAAACCTCTTCACCTCTAGAAATAGCTTCTTCAGCAGCTTCACATTCTAGTTCATTAACTATAATTCCTTTTCCATTTTCAAAATGAAGTAAAGTACCTTCAAGCCACATTTTAAATTCATCCAAATCAACTAGACAATTATTCATGGTTATGCTCCTTATTTATAAACAATCTCTCTACTCCTTGTTTTGATCCAGTTTCTTTAACCAAAGTATTATTTACTTTTTTACTCCAAATGCAAATAAAATCTTCTGGAGCTTTATATTCCGAAATATAAACTTTATGCTCTTGCATATCCATACTTCTAACCCAATTCCAAAAAAGATCATGGTTAAAGTTATCTTTATAACTTGTTGTATCTGCATAAGGAGGATCACAGTATATAATACTATTTTTTGGTATTTCTAATTTCAGATAATTTTTATTATAAATAATAACATCTTTTATTTTTCTAGCTTGTTTTAATAAATTTCTTCTACTTTCATCACAATAATTTCTAGAAACACCATTATTAGTATTTCCTCTAGCATAACCACCAAACCACTTTCCAGAATAAGAGCACCCAAATCCAACAAACCCTACTAAATATGGTGGATATAAATCTTTATTGGTTCTAATATTTTTATACTCTTCTTCACTAATATTAGTAGGAGGTAGCCATCCATTTTGGACAGCTTTAAATAATTCAATTAAATAATAATTAGTATCATTTGCAATTCTATTACCTATTACTTTATCAATCATATTAAACCCACCAACAAAAGGTTCTACATACCACTGATTAGGCAATCTACTTTTTAATATTATTGGTAACAATTCATTAGCATATTTATTTTTACTACCCATATACTTCATAATATTACAACCTTGTCAATTTAAGTAGATTGAAAGTAAGATCGGCCTCTGCTGCTTCTGGAGAAAGAGGCTTAGAAATAATATCATAGAAGTCAATAAGCATATTAGCATCATTTATTTTAAAGTAATCACTCCCTATTCTACTTTTTAATAGATTCATGAGACCAACTCTAATTGCTTGAGGTGTCTTACTTTTCAATGTATCCTTCAGTGTTTTCTTAATAGCGTTCCAATCTGGAATTGGCTTCATCATAACTACTTTAAGTAGTGTTAAAATATCAGAACTTTCCTCACCCATAATAGCAAGTTCAAGAAGATAAGAAGCCTCTTCAGCGTCATCTACATTCTTAACCTTGTCAAGTCCTGTTAGTATTCGTCTAGGAACACCACGACTTTTCTCAATAATGATTGCTTTTATAGGTTTAGATAGTTGTATATTTTCTTTAGAACATACTGAATTAATAAGAGCAAGAGATTCTTGATCTGAAATAGGACGTAATGTAAATTGTTTGAAACGATCTAAAAGTGCAGTCTTTAATTTCTCCACTGTAGTAGTACAAGCAACTACAAGTGTATTTCCTTTAAGTCCCTCAAGAGGAATAAGTAGATCTTGTTGTCCTCTATCAAGTATTCCGTGTATTTCATCTATAATAATTGCTTTCTTTTCACCAAATAGTGTAGGGGTATTTATTTGTGCAGTTATTGTTCTTATATCATCTATAAGAAGATCAAAGCCATTGTAGTGATATATGTTTTCTTTCGGTACTCCAAAATCTCTAGCTAAGATATATGCTATTGTTGTTTTACCAAGTCCAGGTTCACCAAGAAGCATTACTGGTTTATCAAGCTTCAGTGACCTCAGAGACTTCTTTACTATCTGATTCCCTAGTACTTCCTCCCATGTCTGTGGTCTGTAACGGGTGTGCATTAATAACCTCAATAATTGATTTTAATGGATAAAGATATTTACGATTAGATGACAATATTATTTTATCAGATATCAAATTTGTATTATAAAATATTCTATTTAATGAAATCTCATGACTAACAAGTGCTGAACAGACATTATTTAATACAATAGGATTACTATGATTTATAATCAATGAAGATATACCACTAAAATTATTCTTTAATATATTCATCCAAGTTCTATTATCAAACTTAGAAGCTATCAGAATAAATTGGTTAGTCATGTATCCAAACTTAGGATTCACTAACCTCTGTGCTTCGTCGTACATATCAAGATTAACAACAGTAGAAATAAATATACCATCAGCAACCAACCTTGGATTCAACCAAATGAACTCGTCCAGACAATCTATAATATCGCCATAAAAAACAATATTACTAATTCCACATACAATTGCATTATACAAATCTGAGTATGATTTATCTGAATCCTTCTCTATTTCAATAAATAAAGAAACAGGATAGTTACTCACTAATCCTTCATTATATAAAATATTTGAATTTTTTATTTTCACTAATTAGTCTCCAACGTACAAGTATTACAAATCTCCAATCTCCATCTTTTCTTACACACATCACATACTATTCTAGTAGGAACCCAAGTATTCTGACAAACAAAGAATGTTTCTTCACTCCTACAAACAGCATTACATTTCTTACAAATATACATACTACCACTTGCATATTTCTTGTCTATTCTTAACTCAAAAAAATTATCTAATTCTAACAAATTATCTGCGAAGTATATCTCGTTTTGTTTCAAGGAAATCACTTCCTATTTAACTCAAGGGAGTTATTAACTCCCTTGAGCAATGGTTATTTAGTTACAGGCTTTACCACATGCTCTAAAATCACCACACTGGTCTTTACATACTGTATCATCAGGATCAAAAAATTCTTTACGACCAAAACACTTCTTAGTAGAAGTAGTTGACGTAGGAGCACTAACCTTGTCTTTACCCTCCCACGGTGGCCTTTCCTCTTCCTTCTTTTTCTCAGACTCATTGAATGTTTCAACTGAAATAGGTTCAGTACCTTCAATCTGAGCCTGAGTTACATTCCAGTGTCTCCACAAATACATCAAGGGAAACTTCTTTTCCATATTCCAAGGAGGAAGAAGTCTAACCTTAAGAGACTCATCTACCTTCAACTCTGTAAGTTTAAAAATTTCCTTATTCTTAATAACCTCAACAATATCATCAAGATTATTAACATTATCTAGTACAGATTTAGGAACATCAAACTCTGCCTTCTCCAAATCAGCATCGGCATCATACTTATTCTGACCATCAACAAACCGTTTAGAGAGAATAATACAACGCCCTTTACCAGAAATAGGATGTGCAATATCTCTCCATTCACCTTTCTGAACCTTATCTACAATCTTACCACCAGCCTGTTTTCCCATCTCAACAATGATTTGCTTTTCAGGATTAGCTGGAAGAACAAAGTTACCATAATAAGTAATCTTTGCCTGAATCTTCTTAGCAATCTTGATCTGCTCTTCTCTATTAGAATTATAGAGAGCATTTACAGCCTCACAAACCTTACAAGTTTGTTTATACTGTTTCTTAGGACAAACAATTCCAGAGCTTCCACCTTTACTTTCAGACTGCAATTTCTTAGCTGATTCTCCATCCAACATCCAAGGATCATGTTTTTCTGCCATAATTTTTAATCTCCCTTTTTAATAATTTAGATTAGTTCCAGCTTTATAAAGTTTATCATCTACAGTTAAATTCCCAGTTCTCTTTAAGAGTAATTGTCCAAGTTCCTGTAGTCTATAACCTCTTGTCTGCCACGCATCAACGAGTCCAGAGACATAATTCTTTATCTCGTTTGCTTCGTTCAATTCCCTTTGTAGCTCTTGCATTTCTTTGTAAAGAAATAAACGTGTCTTTCTCACCTCCTGTAGTGCTGATTGTGGGAAGGACTTTCCTTCCTTTTTCTGATAACTTTCCACCTCCTTTTGTATTAGTTCCGCCTCCAATATTTTTGTCTTTATTTGGAGGTCGTCCACGCTTTTTACGGCTTGGGAGTACCACCTGTGAAACCTCGCCAACTTCTTCGGGTGTGTCATTAATAAGGCTTCGAACTCGAATTGATTGCTGAATTTTATATCCAGATCTAGTTCGATTTCTTCTACGCTTAACTGGACAAACTTCTCTAAATCGCTCTTCATTTCCTTCCTCAGTTATATGCTCTTTCAGATAATCTATCAAACTTTTACATTTTTTTGCTTTTTTACAATTATCGCAAACTTCTATTGCAACAAAGCGAGGCTTTTGTGGCCTCTTTTTACACCATATGAGATTCATGTTAACACCTAGTTTTACACCAACTATATCTATGTACTTCATGATGGCAATCTATACACAATGTAACACAATTATCAACATCTGCGCTTTCAATATCATTCATATTTACAGGATCAATGTGGTGACAATGAAGCTGTATGTCATCTACAGACTTTCCACATTTCACACATCGATATTCGTCCCTAGCTAAAACAAGTTGTCTCAATTGAGGTTGAACCTCACGAGAGGTAGCTTCTTCTAGTCCGGGAGTGATTGTTTGTTTATGAAATATAGGACACGCTCTCTTACAATTATCTGAACAATAGAGTCTATGTTCTCCCTCGTGTTTTCCATCAAGAGCCCTAATCCTAGTCATAACATTTCTATTAGTTGGATAAAAATACTTACCACAATATGTACACTTTACTTGCATATAGCCATCAATATCTGATATTGGAGCTTCATCAACAGTCAGTTTAGAACTAAATGTATTAAACAAAGATTTCGAATTTTTATATATTTTTCCAGTTTCCTTAAATTTTTCATTATTTATAATATAATATTTACTACTATACTTTTTTCTTTTTTCTTTATTGTTTTTATAATAGTTTATACCATATTCTACTCTTTCCTCTCTATTGTTTTTATAATATTCTCTGCTGTATTCAGCACTCTTTTCTTTATTTTTTTCTCTATAGTTTTTACTAGATTCTCTTATTTTTTCTTTGTTATTTTCACAATATTTTTTGGAGTATTCCTTTCTTTTAAGCTTATTTATTTCATTAACTTCTTTTACACAAATCTTACAATAATGACATAATCCGTCCTTTCTACTTCTATTTTTAGAAAATAGATTAACATCTAATTCTCTTTTGCATCTTGAACACATTTTAGTCGTAATACTATCCAAACACCATCACCAAACCTTTTCAGAATCTGCTAAATTTTTTCTACAGACTACAACATCTGTAACTAGAGACACATCATTTAACATATCAAACGGATAATTAATATTAATCATCGTTCTCTGCAACAATTCTGCCACTTCATCAATACATTGCTCAGAGCACTCAATTATTATTTCGTCATGTACTTGCATCACTAGTGCAGCATCATAATTATTCATTTCTAATTGCTTGTCAATCTCAATAATAGCCAACTGTACTAGTTGCCAAGCAGAACCCTGTATGACATGATTTACAGCCTCTCTAGCAGTATTAGTATCGGTAACTGCGTGATATTTCCACCTTCTTTGTAATCCGAAGTAGGTCTCAGCTATTCCAGTTTCAATTGTAAACTGCTTCTGCTTTTCAATACCCGACGCTAAACCAGTGAATCTTTGAAAAAGACCATCTATATAACCCTGAGCCGTAGACTTAGTTGTGTTTAAATTATAAGATAGTCCATCCGCTCCCTCTCCGTAGATAACACCAAATACAACCGCCTTACCATTCTTTCTAGCCTTAGTAACTTCTAAGTTTCCTTTTTCATACTCAGCTCTAAAATCCTCATAAGACAATTTCCAAACATTTAATTCTGGAACAGATGATGTAATAAGAGAATGTAGGTCTTCACCCACATTATTACAATAACTAATTAAATCTTCATCATAATATATAACAGATGCAACCCTAACCTCTAACTGCCCTTCGTCTGCCTTGAGAAAGATCATCCCGTCTCTAGGGATAATACAACTCTTTGCTTCACGAGTCAAGTTTAAAAGATTTGGATCTCTTGAATTACTCCTACCGCTAGCCACCGAATGTATGCTATAATTAGTATGTGCAACACCGTCATCAAGTTTTGGTAAAACACCAGAAAAGAAATTCTTTCTTACAGCTTGATATGCTCTATAAAACTGCATCAACTCACAATACTCATTTCCTTGTTCAGCATATCTAGCCATCTCTACTTTTCCAATACTAGGAGCACCTTCTGGAAATTTACTTGAAGGATCTGTTTTCTTTAAAACAGGCAGCTTATAGTAATCTAATAAAAGCCATTTTATATGTGCCGAACTTCGTGGATTAAATGATTCCCTAAACCACTTAGAACATTCCTTTACTCCTTCTAACTCTCTCACTTGATTAAAAGCACCATCAGCCAACTTCTTATAATGCTTATCCCATTCATCAACTTTTTCTAAATCATACCTTAATCCCCTTATTGACATTTTAGTCAATGACTTATCACACGGTATTAAGATATTATGTAAAAGGAAAGGCCATTTCTCATTGGCGTTAATCTGTTCTTCTTGCTTCTTCTTTATAATTGGTAACACACCTATGTCATTAGCACCATACTGACAAAGTTTGCCCATGTCAAACACTTTATGAGCACCACCAGCTTTGTATGTCTCTTCATCATACCCGCCGGATTCGGGAGCATACTTCCAAGTCAATGTGGTTAGATCGTTATTCCCAACACCTGATATAATATACTCAGCTAACATAGTATCCCATATTACTGCAAAATCCGTGCCATACTTCACGTTTAGGAACTTAAAATCGAAATCTATTACACCCTGACCTACTATTTTTGCCTTTTTCAGTATAGGATTTAAGTCATCTAAGCATTTCTCAAACACCTCTTTTGTAATAATAAATTTCGGGTCTTTCTCAGTCCCTATTTGAACAATCCTCAACGTGTCTCTATATGGAGAGAGTCCGGTTGTTTCTGTATCTAGAAGTAATACTTCACTTTCTTCCAATATTGGAAGAACTTGGTAAAGTTTCTTTACTGAATCAATTAACTTGTATTCATAATTCTTAATACTAACAGGTTTAGAATCTAAGAGATGTGGAATTTCCATAAACATGTCCTTTAGACTATCAATCTTTGAACCATCATAAAATATTGCAGCAGGATGATAGACTGGATATACATTATTTTTAATCTTATCTGAGAACATCAATCTACCAATGTACTTATGAAAATCATTCTTACCAGTTAAAGCATAGAATGCTGTCTCACCTAATGCTACAATCAATTTAGGTTTAATCTTTTGAATCTCAAAATATAAATACGGAAAGCAAGCATCTAGAATTTTTCTATTTGGTTTCTCATTATCTTGGATATAGCATTTACAAGCATTCGTAACTGCTACATCCTTTCTAGTTAGATGAATATCTGAAAGTAATTCATCTAGTACCTTACCGGCTTTACCTATAAATGGAACAAGAACACCATTTAATAGTTTACCATCTACCTCTGTTTTTCCAGAAGCCTCTCCTACAAACAATATTTCAGCTTGTGGATTACCATGAAATGGTTCACAATTTATTTTATATGGATTCTTGTATGCTTCACATCGAGTACATTTCATTCTTTATTACCTTCATAATTAATGCAAGAAGGTTCATGTTTTCCATATTCAGCAGAACAACACCACCAGCTAGGTTTAGACAATTCTTTAATCAAGAGTGCTAATTCACAACCTTCAGAGTGTCCTTGTCCTTTCCAGCCGGGAATGTCTTTTCTTCTTCTACAACACGGACAAGTAGATACACCTATAGAAAAATCTACAGGTCCAATCCATTCAATTTTTTCTAGAAGATTTAAAATTTTTTCTTTCATAACACAACTCTATTTAATTCTTTATCTTCTCCAGAATAAGAAGATACCCATTCCCATAATTGACCACAATGAACACAAAATAAAACATTTCCAACTTTGTGTTTTCCAGATGTTAAAAATCCTTTGTATTCTTTCAAATCCTTTGACATACAACATTCACGTTCTATCACTTCTTTAATTTTAATTGTCATATTATCCACCCCATACACCAAAAAAATATTGCTATAGATCCAGACATTCCTATAAAATTTCCTGCATTAATAGGTTGTTTGTATATCACCCTAACTGTATTTACAGTTAAAAATAAAATACTAGAAAATAGAGAAATTATAATAATTACATTATTTATTATTTCTAACTTCATTATTTATTCTCCATCTATAATTGATTTGTAATCAACATGAGATGCAATTACTATAAGATATAACGATTGTAATATAATTAATACAATTAAGAATTATAAGTAAATTTGAGCATTATCTACTCCTACAACAATAAAAATTTACCAATGAGCAATCCAACACCAAACACAATAAGGTATTTCCAGAATACAAACCTATCTGCTTTTATTTTATTTCTCTCTTTCATTCTCTCATTAAGAGCATGACTAAACCTTGGATCGTCTATCATTTCAAATATCCTGTATATCATTTTTGAATTTCCTACCATGAATTGTTTCCCATTCTTCTAACTCAAGAATAGAGGATGCCAAACTCTTAACAATAGGACTTCTTCTTATCGGTCTATAAGTAGGATAATCATAATAAACACTAGAATCTTCTTTATCATAATATTCTGACCAAAAAGTTGTACCATTACAATCCATATATTGTTTGCAGTCCATTGTTAGTCCAATCTAAGTCCCATCAACACAATACTGGACTTATCAAAAGTAGTTTTAAGAAACAATTTATTAGGATTAGCAGGATCAATAGCTACCATATAATCAGATGGAATACTCTTAAACATCGAAGCCTGAAATTGAGTCTTAAACTGTTTCTGAATAAGAGACTCAAGGCCAACTTTAATCTCACCGTTGAGAGGTGAAGATGCAATAACATCAAGTCCGTGATTATCATTATCCAAAAATACAGCATTAGATGTCTCACCAAAGAATACAGGTGAAGTATCCTTCAATGCTTTCAACAACTGATCTACTGGACAAAGATCAGTAACAATCTGACTCATGTTGTCTACAAACTCTACAATCTTAGAATAGGGATACTCTGAATTAGATTCAGGGGGGCAAAGAGCATACCCACGACCAAAGTCAATACAAAGCACATCTTTCTCAGATAATCCAACTGTATATTTATCTGCAAGAGTAGCAATAAATTGAATAACTTTATGGTTTAGAGAAATTGTAGATTCAAGATTCAACTCAATAGGATTGTAATAAATCCTGAGTTTATCAGAAGCAAGAATACCACCATTAAACAACAGAACATTAGAATAAAGATCCTTACCAGTAAAGAGAGACGCTAACTTAATTGACTCAATCATTTCATGAGAGAGAACTAACGTTGCAGTACTTGGCCTTGGAAGATCTGGAATATCCATAGGCATCTTAGGGATTTTACTATTAAAATTCTTGTTATCAGTGATAGTAATAATCGTTTCACTATCATTGCATTCCATATTTTCTCTAGTCTTCAAAATAGACTCAAGAACAAAGTAGTTTACATTGCCATAAAATGGTACTTCAGCATCGGCTTTAATAAAGAATAAATCATTACACACCCTAACACTAGCACCAACAGAACTAATATAACTTGCATAAATAGGATAGCTTTTTTTATCGGTCCCGAAGCGCAAAATTGGCAACAATTCAATCAGATCTTTCATAAATTATTCTCCTTATGAGAAATATTCTTCATCGTTAAGATACATTTCTATTCTTTTTAAAATAGCTAAATTACTTCTACCTCTTTTAAAAGATTGTGTGTTAATAAAGTCTTCTAAGTCTTTAACTAAATTATCATCATCTTCTCTTTCCCATTTTTTACCAGTATTTGGGTGTGAGTCATTTTTAATACAATCACGTATTAAATTAGAAATTAATGCTTTAAACCACGGAGAACTTCCTATTTTAAATATATGATCAGAAATCAACTTTTTAATGATATCATCTATTGTATCCATTTTATTTATTCCTCTTACTCCTTGGTAAAGGGTCTCCCTTGTAATCCACCAATTCTCCATCCTTATTCTTAAATACAAAACAATGTTCATAGTATAGAAATTTTTTCAAGGCTAATGACATATTAGCTGTAGGTACAAGCCTATTTTTCTTATCAAACAACTTAAGAGTTTTCTGACGTAAAAAGATAGTCATCTCATCTCTATTCATACCATAGTAGTCTAGATTGAGTTCATCAAATATTTGTATTAGTTCTGCTCTACTCATTTAAATCATCAACCTCTACATTTTCTATTTCAAAATCATCATCCATTTTACCGGCATCATATGCTCGTCTCATTAATTCTGGAATTTTATAGCAATCTCTTAAATCTCTCCATAAGGTCATATCTTCTGGCTCACCTTCCCAAATTGAGAACCAACACTTACCATCTATATAAATATCCAGCCCATTCCTACCATACCACCTTTCTTGGCCTTTAGGAGAAAGAGACTTCACTGTAATTTTCATTTTACCTTCTCCTTTAAAAGGAAATATTCTTCAGCCAATTTATGAATAAAATTATCTGATGGTTGTTCCAAATCTCCTTCTGTAATTATTTTATAACAAGGAGCACAAATATCTCCTATAAATATTCCTTGATGTTTATAATTTGTACAACCAAATACAATACACTTTTCATTCATTTCATACCCCTACAATAAAACCAATTAATATAGTTATTGTAGCTATACTAACAATAATGTCTGAAAACTCAAACCTGCGTATATATACTTTACCTACTATATGACCAGCTAATATACCAACTCCTGCAAGTATTATGATATTCATCTCATGCTCCTAGTCATAATGTTTTTTAGTTTGTTCATACATATAGTTTTTATTCTTTATAACAACTCTATAACTCTTTCCGGCTACATTATAAATAAATCCAAAAGGTCTATCAGTCATTTCAATAAATTTAATATTTGGACCTAAATCCTCAACTTGTTCTTTAATTAAATACCCAAGTTCTAAAATAGGTTCACAATAATCTTCTTCTGCCATCTGATCATTATATCTACGATTATACATATCAATAACTGTATCTCTCATTCTTCTAAAGACCTTATTAGCAATACCGTCATTTTTATTCCAATCACCAAACTCATTAACTATTTGATCTTTTAACACTGCTGTTCTCCTATTTAAGTTTTACATCTCATGTCATAATATGAACAGCCTTCCAATGAGTGTACCTTCCTATTACAATCCTCACAAAGTGTTACACCAATATCCAAATCCAAAGACTCAAGGGGATTCCAATGTATGCCCTCTACATGGTGAGCAGTTAGGTTTTCAGTGACACCACATTTAACACATTTATAACCATCACGTTCTAAGATCATTTCACGCCATTGACGTTGTATTGATGCATCTCTACTTGGTTTTTTCTTTTGATACTCTTCCCATTCTTTAGTTCCTGGTTGAAAACATTGATGTGGATGAAATCCATATAACGGACAAGAGTGCTTACAGATTTCTGAGCAATATAATCTGCGTTCTCCTTTTATTCTTCCATTTAAAGCTCCAATTCTACTTTTTACTTCTTGATTAGAAGGGTAAAAGTACTCTTTACAATGAGTACATCTAACTTTTAAATATCCATCTTCATCAGATATCGGATCTTCTTCTATAGTTAGTTGATTACAATAAGTATAGTAAAGAGATTTAGACTTATTATAGTTTTTATAATATTTTATTTTTTTATTTTTATTATTTTCACAATACCATTTATCATATTCTTTTAAAGACTCTTTGTTTATCTCACAATATCTTTTTCTCTCTTCTTTATGAGATTTGGTATATTCTCTCTTATATTCTTTTATTTCATCTTTATTATTACTATTATATTCTTTTTGATACTCTAATCTTTTTTTTCTATGAATTTTATAGTACTCACTATTATCTTTTTTATAACAATTTTTACATTTACAGCATAACCCATCTTTTTTAGACTTGTCTTTACTAAACTCACCAATATTTAACTCTTTATTACATTTAGAACAAATTTTAGTAACATCTAACAATATAATCACACCCTTTATTTTTTTTCTAACTCAAAAAATTTTGAAATTTCACCTTTAAACTCTAATACAGTTGAGCCTCCTCTAGCAAACCTACACTTATCAACTAATACATTTGTATAGGGGCTGAAAGAAGACAGTCTTAGTTTATTTAAACTAGCTTCTTCTCGTTTACGGTGGAGCAAAATGACTGTATCGGCGTCCTGACTAATAGCTGAAGACCCTTTCAAATCATCAAAAGTTAGATCATTTGAATTATTTAATTTTCTTGGCTGAGATATCAAACACATCATAACATCTAAATCCATACTTATCACCTTAAATATTTTACTAGCCGCAGCTATATCTTCCTCCTTTCCAGTTCTCACTAAAAGCTGGAGATTATCTAGTACAAAGAGACCAACTCCATATCTATTCCTTGCCTCCTTCGCCGTATGATAGAAGGACTCTGGGCTAACTCTAGAACTATATCCAAAATAAATAGGTAACTCTCCGTATTTTAATATATACGCAGGACCGTCTGATGGACTAATAGACTGATAAACAGTCTCCTCTGCAATCTGAATTACTTTAGTAGCTAAACTTTTTTCGTCCATTTCGAGGCAAAAATATAAACAAGGTATCCCATATTGACTAGCAAAATGATAACAAATCTGCAATGCAAAAGAGGTTTTACCAACTGCTGCTTGCCCACCAATTACTATCAATCGTTTCCTTACAAACCCACCTTCTATTAAATCATTTACTGAATCCCAAGGTAGTGGAAACTTCTCTTCTAAATCACTACCATTTGCCTGATTATACAACTCAGACAATGCATCAGACAAAGACATTATCCCTTCTACTTTAAACCTAGATGCTTGAGCTAAACACTTTTCAAAAGCTGCTTTATCATATTTCATAAAAAAGGAATTAATATCTTCACCCTCTGGAAGAAGAACATTCCAGCATCTATCAATTCCTAATCGTGTAGCCCAAACATTCCTTGCAGCTTTTTGTCCTACCTGATCAGAATCTAATATAAGAGTGATCTTCTTTTTATTCAATAATTGGTCATACCATTCAGGTTTTAGTGTACCAGCACCAACCGTACAACCTACTACGTTTTCATATTTTTGCTGGATAAGCGTAATACAATCCAATTCCCCTTCACAAACCATTATATCATCGTAGTTATCTAATACATCACCATTAAATAAAATAGATTTACCATCAGCTTCTCTAATACACTTATCAATCTCTAGATTTTCATCAGGTGGTAACTTTCTAAACTTTAGAAGTTTTGGTATACCGTTTTCAAAAGATGGTATACTAATCCAATCTTGGTTATAACGTCTAGTTACTCCCAATTTAAACCTATCTATTGATTCCTCAGTAATGCCTCTACCTAAAAGGTACTTCATTGCTTTCTTATTAGAATGAATTTCGTAGTGATATCTATCAACCATATCTGTAAAATCTGGATCTGGTTTAGCAACTGTTCGTGGAGCAATACCACTAAAATTTATAGGAAGTATATCACCCCATGTTTCTTTTAACTTTGAAATGTGTCCTTTAGCAAATTCAGAATTAGGATTTGTTGCCTCACAACAAAAACAATGAAATAACCCAGAATTAATATTAATATATAATTTTGGTTTATTACATTCTGGACAAATTATAATAGCCTCAGAACCACTGAGTTTGTATTCAATAGTTTTACTATTTAAATAATCAAGTACATCTGTCATTCTTGATAATCACCTACTTTCAATTAGTAATAAAAATCTTGTCTTGTCATGTCGAGTCTCGTCAAGTCTGATCTTGGCGTGTCTAGTCGTGTTGCGTCTTAGCCCGTCTTGTTTCTATTCCATTCTATTATTTTATTTCCAAGCTCAATATATTTTCCATCTAATTTAGATTTACAAGCTACTGGATTAATGTCAATAATTTTGGGTAAAATTAGACGCTCTATATACCTTAATCTAGTAATAGCTGGAATCCTGAATTTATCAGGTTCTTGAAAGCAACACATAAAATAACCATAACAATTGCATCCTTTTACAACAGGTATTATTTCATTACTAAGCCACACCTTATTAAGTACAAACTTGACCCACTCTAATCCCTGAAATAAGGCTCTAGATACTTTCTTTTTTGATGATGTATCATATACAAATACTTTATTACCTAAAGCAACATGCAGTAGAAAATTATAATCCAATTCAGAAATTATATACCACCATCTCTTTTGTTCACATGCTGTAGATTGAATACGAACAAATCCGTCTACTGGAATGGTTGGTAAATACTCTGCACCATTACTCAGATTAATAAAATGTGAAACTGTCATGGCTTTTTAAGAATATTAGAAAGGTTCTGAACTAGAGTTTCTAACTCTTTCACTCTCTTAGTAAGTCTCTCATTCTCAGATTCCATTTCAAATGCTTTAGTTAGAAATCTCTCAAATGATTCTATATCCTCAATATGATAACTCAAGGCCATTTTGATATTAGAATAGTCATCCATTTTTGTATCCTTTCTCATCAAGAATTTTATTAACTTTCTTCAATGTTCTAATTGTTTCTTGGTTTTGATTAATAAAATAATTAACAAATTTAATAAAACTATTTAATAGTGTTTCATTATTATATTTAAGATAACTAAATACTTCTTTATATGAATTTTCAATATCTACTGGTAGATTATTCATTATTTCCCCATTTTATCTTTTAAGGATTTCCACAAATCAAAATAAAATTTTAATTTCTCTTCATTCCTTACACGTTCTTGGTTGTAGAGTAGATAAGCAATCACCAACTCTATATCTGCAAAATCAGAATAGGTTATCTCTTTATTAGCAGAGATCTTACTATTTAAGATTGTAAGTTGTAATGTAGGTAAATGCTCTACTTCTTTCAATTGAATACCATAATATGTCTTAGTGGAATAATCTGGATTCTTAAGTCTATTATACTCTCTAGTTATTGGCAGAAATTCATTCTTCACCTGAATATAAATATCAGTACAAAGTTTATGCTCAGTATAAGTCTGATCGAAGTTCTTAATAATTGCTTTCAAGTAGGAAATGTCTTTACCTTGCTCAATATACTTCTTATCTAAGAATGTCTTAATGCTCTCTTCCACCACTTCTTTTCTAAATTTGGAGAAATAGGATAGAATAGAATGGTTTACTTTTAATGAAAACTTTCCTTTCTTAAAGAAAGCAAATGTATCAAACAAGCGTTTGAGTAATTGTTTATCATAGGGTTCAGATAACTTTTGAATCTCTTGTATAATATTTATAGTAACCACTTTCTTATTCTCTTTATTTATTTCTAACAAACTTAAGAGAATAGGAGATAGAGATTTAACTAACTGCACTTCTGCAAATGAAGATAGAGAGCCACACCCCTCTATCCACATATGGATATGTGCATTACTGAAATGTCTAGCTAAAGATTTTATATCATCAATCTCAATATAATCTTTATCGAAGTATTTAATTCTCATAATTATTTTTTCTTTCTAATATCAACTTTTATTAATTTATCCTTTTTAGTAAAAGGCTGAACTATTTTCCAAGAATTAGTATTTTCTATAATTTTATTATATCCATTATTTTCCATGTTACTAATTAATATTCTATCATCAGGATTATTTCTATCTTTTATTTGTTTTAAAGTATATATTGTCCCACCAAGAAAATACATACCACTTTCTTTAGTTTTCTTAGAATCTAATTCATCTTTTTTTCTCTCTCTAGTAGTAAAATAAAACCCAAACGGTATTGCATTATATCTCTCAATAACAGATTTTGCCATCTCAACAGCTTTATCTACATCCCAAGAGTCAATTGATTTTTCAGTTGTCTCATTAAAAAACGTACCAGGACTACAAAAAACTACAAAATGTTTTTTCATTCTTTACTCCTTTTACCAACTAATAGTAAATATTTTGTACCCAATATATTGTTTTAAGAACTCAATCACATCATCTTTCTTAGCTAAACTGTACCCATTACCATTCCAAACTCCATCTTTTTTAATTGTATTATTTGGTAAATCAAATGTATCAGCTATCTTTTTTATCAGTTCATCAGTAACAAAAGGAAACCCATCATCAATAATTTCTACAATTTGTTGTACTGTATCTGGTATAAATGTATCCTGATCTTCAAATAAAGCAGCTTTCAACCACGAAACTTCTCCTATCCAAATGTTTGGAGTTTTTGATATTATATTATATAATTTATCATATTCATACATTCTTGTAACAGAATCATCATCTTCAGATACCCAATTATTAGTTACTGTAGGTAATTCAAATCTTCTTACTTCATATTCAGTAACACCTTGTAGAATATGTATGTGAAGGTCTGCTGACATGACTTATACTCCTGCAATGTTCGTGCCACTAAGGGCAGCTAAGGCATACTCTAAATCAACTTCTGTTCTTTCAACACCAGTACCTTTACAAAGATCACAAAAAGATGTCATACCAGTAGGTCCAGTCTCAAACTTAACATATATCCAACCATCACCACCGCACTTACTACATTTGTTTTTATAGATAACAAAAAATTTACTCATAATTTAATCCTCAATAACATCAACTTTCCAATTATGATTAGGATCTGGAACAAATACAGTAGAAATTCTAAAATCCATATGATACTGATTTCCCATAGCTTCATGATAATGATAAACATCTTCTAGTGTTTTAACTATCCAACCACCAAAAACAGGTGCTCTTGAAGTATACTCATCCATTGATTGCCACTTAAATACCATTTTATATGTATAACCATGCTTATCATCAAATTCCATAATAGTTTTCATTTCCTACTCCTGAATAAAGGGATTAGTTATTAGCTGATAAAGTCTGCCATTGATAAGAAAGAACATATCACCATATGTTGTGGATACTGCTTCCATATACACAACCCCTTGATAAAATGTATAAGAACCAGAATTAGAAATAGACTCACCAATATAACTGTCATAACTACCATCAGCATCAAAACAATATTTAGAAGTCATGAATGGCAAGGACTGTCTTTCGAAACAAATCTCACCTGCAAAAGACATACCACTAAGAGAGAAAAATATAATAGAACTAATCAATAATTTTTTCATTTCAACTCTCCGAATTTACGTATTCTATATTACATATAGGAATACTATTTATAACATCTAATTTCAACTGTTGAGAATAATACATCTTGTTTTCATATCCCATATAATAAAAACAATAACGCCCCATACTATACTTAGTATGTAAGTATAGATTATTATTGCATACCATGTCAACAATTCTTTCTATTGAATCAAATGAGCAATCAGTATTTATATTAACATCTTTAAATATAGAATACATATATCCTTCTGAAAAAGGAATTGATAGACTAAGCATATCATCTACTATCAATTTAGGTAATGTCTTTATCATATGACAATAAAAAACATTCTTAATGATAAATCCTTTTACTACTTTATTACAAGTGATAAAATCATGTCTCATAGAATTACATTCTGCATAATTTTTCGTTATTTTACAAGTAGAGAGTAGAGAATCAGAAATATCTATACTTTGTTCTTCAAGGTCTGATAAGAAGAGAGTAGGCATATCATACCTCTATTCTAATGTTACTGAATTCTTTTATTATTTTCAATCTAAGAAATACATTAGCATTATATACCAGTTCATCAGATTCAAATCTATAAACAGACCATTTAGAACCTACATAATTATTATTATTTCTTATTCCTAAATAATAAGGATTATCAACTAAACTACTTACAAATTCTTGTATACGATCTATATCTAAAATTGGTAGGAGTGTGTTATTAATCTGAAAAACAGATAAATTAAAATAATTAGTATTAGGAATAGCGATATCTAATAAATCATAAAGTATGTCTTCTGGAAGAAGATTCCTATAAGTAGAATATAGAAGTTGTTTAGCAATAGAACTTTTAAATCTTTTATCACACGATAAAAAATAGGAAGAGAGTGTATAACAGGAATTCCTTCCAACTTTATCATACATACCCACTTTAGATGTTATCAATTCCCCATTATAAGGATCTCCTTCCTTTATTTCAAATAATGATAGTCCCATATCACTTTTCCTTGTTAAGTGTGAGTAAACAAACAGATTTGTCTGTATATTTATTAGCTAGATAATCAATTACATTACTGACATTAATTATTTTCCTAATCTTAATTTCAGCACCTATATATGGTAGATTATTTTCAGTAAGCTCTATATCTTTAGAAGAGAAAAGGAGAAGGTGGATTTTGGGTTTACTAATCATACAGAAATAGAAAATCTTGCACTTAAATTTCTTTCTTAGAGATCTTATGATATATCTAATTTTTCTACCATTGGAAGGAAATCTATGAAATCCAGAAAATGTTATATTATATTTCCAGTTATGATTCTTTAATATCTCAAAATCCATATCTGATCTCCTACATATATAATAATAAAACACTAAAAACTAAATAACTAATAACCAAATACTAAATACCAGTAGTTATTCTATCATATTATTATAGTATTAATATCATTGGTGGTGAAGCTTTGGATGCTTATAATTCCCCCCCCTATAAGGGATAGAGATATAAAATCACTTATAAGGGAGAGTTATAAGCTGAAAAGTATATCATCGTATGGAGCCAGCCCCATCAGCTTGCATTTAAAAATGCACGTATGAGCTATTAATTGCTTAATAGCTAGTCACCTACGGTATGCCTTTACTAACCTGAAGTTGCTTGTGACGAAGCTTCTTCACATACGTATAATCCAGAATGAAATCTCTCTCATTCTCACGACGGGATTATCGAGGACAGGTTTGAATGTTTTCTAGAGCGACCCTGCGACCGCTGCATCTACTCTAAATCAGAGTATCTAGATGATGTCTCACTCAAATTACTCTAGATGTAAAATGGTCCTATGAATGTCACTTGCTGAATGAATTACCTGCAATCCTCATGCCAAATCTACCAAATTGACTCAAGAAAATTTGGTATTTTCAATATTTCCTTATGTGAGATTACCTGCAAGTACTGTGCCATAAAGTTATTTTTTAAGATGTGTGTGAGTATCCTCGATTTGGGTTTAGATGTATCAAATAAAGTATCGTCAAAATTTTAAAGGTTATCTAAGTAACAAGTCTTTTTTATCTCCAAAAGAGCAATTCTTCTATTTAGGTCTACAATTTCCTCTTCTTGTTTTGTAATCTGCTCACACATTATTGCAAGAAGCTTGCCAATTTTGCCAATTGCTATCAAATATTCTTCCACATTATACATTTTCAGTCTCCTTATATTCAAAGTCTGAAGCTGCATATTCATAGTCTACTTGTTTTCTTAAAACATATTCCAACCATATTGTGCAATTAGATGTTTTTACTGGATACCAAGCAAACCACTTTTCCCAGTCATTATAAGAACGGTGTTTAGTATTCCACTTCATATATCTTCATCAGTCTCCTTTTTTATAAAATGTTTCATTACAAGTGAGTTTAGTCTTTCAGTAATCTTTTCTCTATCATATGGAACTTGTCTGTTTGGTACTCTTGCCATTTTATCAATTCTAGCCAAGTGAATTAATTCAGGCAACCAAGGATGATTGATTAGGTCTTGAACTTTTTGGTATCTTTTCATTTCTCCTAGTAACAAACTCCATATTCTCATATGCTGTTCTACCAACCAGTGGGTTTTGACAGATACATAAGGCTTAATTATTTCTGCTCCTATTTTATCGTGACCTAATTTATTCAATGCTTTCCCGACATCATGGAGCATTGCAGCCAGTATGAGGTCGGGGCTGTTGGACTCTCTAAATGCCCTGTAGAGCGATTGTAATGAATGATTGAACACTGACCCCTCTGGATGGTGTATCTCGTGCCCTTGGACGTTTCTGGTGGTCTCAAGGATAGAGAATAAGGGGTTCATTACCTCTTCTGTAAATACGTTCATAGATTATCCTTTATATTTGTTTATATATGCTTTTTAGTTCTAGATATTTTTGGTATTTTCTATTCATATATATAGAAGCGTCTTTATATAACCAATCAAGGAGTCTTAATATTTGTAAATTTCCGCCAATTCTAACATCTCGTATTGAGTTATTACTTTCTGGGAATCTACAGTAGAGTTTAGAATTTATATCCAATTCTTTAAAAATTTCTGAAATAGAAGTACAAAATTCTTCTGTACTTACTATTGAAAAATTGGCTTGTATTTTATTAGTTTTTGTTTTATATATTCCTATGTGCCCATCTCCATCAAAGTATCCTCTTATAAAATGATTATATAAATCTTTATTTAACCATTTTGGAAACTTCAGTCTAAATGTTTTATTAGTTATACATCCTATTTTTTCTAATTGTTCTGACATATGCTTGTTGTCAATATAAAACATATATCTATTTTGGTGTTTTATATTTTCTGGGTTTCTTTTAGAATACAAAAGCGGTTTATTTGGACTAATTAAGTCTCTTATTTTTTTCACAATATCGACGTCTTTTTCTGCTAAACTTATATAAGCTTTGTGTTTTCTAATATTATTAGATCCATCAGCATAAAATATACCTAAAACGTATGCTTTTTCTTGAGAATTAATATTATCAAAAAAATCTTCATTAATATAATATTTACGATGACATTTTGATGGAGATCTGAGTTTTATATTTCTACGTAAAAGGATACCTCTTATAGCATTTGAATGTACTCCGTATTTTTTAGCTAAATGAGGTGTAGAAAGTCCACTTTGATATTCATTTACAACTTCTAGTTTTTGTTCTTCTGTTAAAACTCTATTTCTGCTTCCCATTTTTTATCACTCCGTTACTATTTATTTTATAAATAGTATCGGCATGAGAATGGGCTTTGAATAGTACATTTTTATGAAAAATGATTATCTTCTAAAGTTTTTATTAACCATCTATCCCAAAATTCCTGATTAACTTTTTCCGGTAGAGTGCTTTTAGCTGCTAATTCTTCTACTTCGTCTAAAAGAGAATCAATAAGTGGTCCTATATGGTTTCCATAATGATATTTTCCAAGTTTTACATCTTTTATGAATTCTGCTTCTTTAAGAGGAAATGTAATAGTATTTTCTGTTAAAAGTTGTTTGATTTGAAACGCTGCTCTAATTGCGTGGCTACATGCTTTAAAATCAATTCCCTCATTTTTAGCAGCTTGTATTGCTCTATTTCCATATTCTCTATAAAAATTTTCTAAAATAGGGAGTATATGTTCTATTTTAACAGACTCTTGAAATTTCTTACCACATATTTCATAAGTTCTTAGATTATTAGATTGTGTGGTTGCTTCTATAAAATGAATATGCTCACCAGTTGGAAGACTGTTCCATATTTCTACTAATCTTTTTTCTTTAGGAAAATCTTTTAATGATATTATCACTTTTTTACAATCATTAAGTCTCGAACCTTTCACCCCGTAACGTGCTGCTTGTTTACGGGCATAAGCAACGAAAGCGTGTAAATTTTTAGTATAAAATAATGTTCTATGGAATAAGAGTTCAGTCCATATATCTGATGTTTCTAACCACATTTGTTTAGGAGCATGAAGCATGTCAAATGCTATTGTTTGTCCTTCACAAGCTAGTTTAAGAAAGTAATGTAAAGAGAATATTTCAGTATCAATATCATCTTTAGAATTTTTCTCATTTCCTTTCTTAGTAGTTATATTATAGCTTTTTGGTATTTTTCCCAACAATATCTCTTCTTTAGTTGGAAGGATTACACCTTTGTAATCCTGATCAGATTCTGGTGTATCAGTTCCGTAAAGTTTAGATCCAAATATCATCTTTACTATTATTTTATTATTCATTCATATACTCCATTCATTATCATATAATGTAAGAGAGGAAACATTATTTCATGACAGCCAATTAAGTTATAAGTTTCAATTCCCAACAATTTCGGTCTATTGACTATATTATTTAATTCTCTATATGAAGGTTGAAAGTCCATATTAACTAATGTAATATTTTTGGATTGATTTTTATCAATATGATGTCTAGAAAGGCATTTCAGAAATATTTCTGGAAACATTACAGCAGAACCTAAATTGATTAATACTCCTCCAGTAGAGAGTAAGATACTAATTACTACATCCAATGTTCTATAATCTATTATTGATATTTTTTGTAGTTCTTCTAATGATTCAGATGATAAATGCTGATGGTAAACATCTGTTCCTAACATTTGATGTACTGTTGTGCTTATTTCGTTATTTATACAATTACATAATATGCTGTGGTTTGCATATTGCAAATGTTCACAATCTATTGTTGCTCCAATTAATTGTCCTAAAGTCATTACTTTTGCAATATTATTATCTGATAATGCTTTTATTATTAATTCAGTTGCTTCGTTTCTTTCTGCAAAATCTGTGCCAATAGTTTCTTCTACATATTCTGATGTTTTTCCTTCTAGGGCAATTTCTATATCATGATACATTGCTGCTCCATTCATAGCAACATGAGTAAATAGTTTTTTCTGTATCATGTCTATTATGAATGGAGATATACCAACTTTTATTGGGTGTCCTCCCAT
>Ga0208958_1000464_pt1 | contig 48548 bp, 36 predicted proteins | sample RifOxyB1_FD_184032 | JGI IMG/M metagenome (GOLD analysis project Ga0208958, IMG submission 184032) | Soil microbial communities from Rifle, Colorado - Rifle Oxygen_injection B1 (SPAdes) | ecosystem: Environmental > Terrestrial > Deep subsurface > Rock core/Sediment | place: Rifle, Colorado...
CCCCATGACTCACTTGGCGGACTGACGCCTGCCGAGTACCGCATCCGACACGCAGAAAGTTCTACTTTTGAAATGTCTGCTTGACGGGGGAGCTTACGCCCGTACGGACGTTCGCAATGCGCCCTGCAATGCAGCTCTATCTCGCGCTGGCCTGTACTTGATAGAAACAAGAGAATCGAGTTATAAAAATCAACTTTGCACCGAAAACATTTATGCTGTTCTCAGAACAGAGGGCGGGCATTGCGTTCGAGTGAAGTAGGCTCGCGCGCCATGGCGACGCCTCCCTGCATTTTGCCGGGATAGTATGTATAGCGTGCGATAGATCGTCTTGTGGGGAACCTCACAGTTCACTGGAGCGGCCAGTGTTGCTGGCATCCAGTCAACACAACATGACAAGGCAAAGCTCACCTTCACTCTTCAATCAAGGATCTCGCGCCGACTCAGCGCGAACAGCATCATAGCCAGCACGACACCCCCACCCACGAATCCAATTCCCAAAGCAAGCTGAGCCCGTGCTGGATCAGCCGCGAGCTGATTGACGGGGATCTGCCAAGGCATAACCAGGCCAATCCTTGCGGATGTAGCCACTACAGCAAAGAATGTCCCGCATATGCCTACAGCAAGGGCTGGCACGAAACTGCTAAAGCGTAGAGCGACCCAGAGTTGTACTGCGACAAGCAGCCAGGAAGATGCGAATATCTTTCCAAGCAATGCCAGATACTTGGCATAGTCTGGGGAGCCTGTGGCGGCAGCGGTAGGTTCCCACCACCCAGCGACCAGCACGGCCAAGCTTGTCAGTGCGGCCAACAGGACGCTCATTGAGACGAGGAGCCCAAGGACACATGTAGCCTTGGCCAAGTGGACATGCCATCGGGGGCGCGGAAGGGAGCGAAGGTGGTCCCACGCGCGAGGTCCGTGTTCGGTGTGCGCCATGAGTGCAGTCAATGCCGTTACGCTCATGGGTAGCATGAAGAACGACCAGATTGCGGCAGAGGATGTCAACATCATGTCCCACGAAGCTGACTTTCCGAGTCGAAGTTGGTGAAAGAAGGCGAATCCCGCAACAAGCGCAGGACAGATCATTGCGAGCAGCAGCGCCATTGATCGCCGCAGCTTGTAGGTCTCGACAGCCAGTGCCGTGGAGAATCTTGATTTGGGGGATGGCGCCATCATGTCTTCGTCCTCTGGATTATCTATAGTAGACAAGACTAGTTCGCCATGCTGGGCGCGTTCCGATAGATTGCCTCCAGCGAGCGTTCGCGGGGTACCAATGAATGCACGTGGATTCCCCCGGCCACGCAGAGCAGGCGGTTCAGAGCAGAAGCCGCGCTGCGCAGGTCCTCACGCGCCTGGAAACGTGCAACAAGAAGGTCACCTTCTGGCATCACATCAAAACCATGTTCTCGGGCGATTGCGATCGCGCGCGCAGGCGACGCTGTCTCGACAACGACTTCAGCACTGCTTCCTGCTTTGAGTTCCTCGACCGAGCCTTCGACGACTAGCCGACCCTGGCAGAGGATTCCCACATGGGTAGCCACGCGATCGATCTCATCCAGCTGGTGACTTGAGATGAGAACGGTGGAGCCACTTCGATCCGGAAGCTCTCGGACGAAGCGGCGCATGTCTTCTATCCCTTCGGCATCCAAGCCATTGGTTGGCTCATCTAGGATCAATATCGCAGGAGATCCGAGCAGCGCTCGGGCAAGACCTAACCTCTGTCGCATGCCCAATGAGTAGTCAGACACGCATTTGTCCGAGTGAACCGTCATCTCGGTGACATCAAGCACTCGAGCTACCTCCCATGCGGGAAGATCTAGCAGGCGGCGAGTCAGCTCCAGATTCTCGCGGCCGCTGAGGTGCCCATAGAATCCATGGGCTTCGAGCAGCGCACCGAAGTTTCGTGATGCTCGCACTCGATCACGGGCCACATCCACGCCCGCAATATGTACAGTCCCGGCATCGGGCCTCATCAGGCCCATCAACAGCCTGAGCGTAGTGGATTTTCCGGCACCGTTGCGCCCCAGGAAACCGTAAATGGCTCGTTCTGGAACGCGCATCGAAACGCTATCTACAGCGAGGTAATCGCCGTATCGCTTAGTCAGACCGCAGGTCTCAACCGCCATGCCCACCGATGCCGCCCCCGCAACTTTAATTGTTAGTTAAAGTTATAGGGTGGATATTTCTTTAAGTCAAGCTTAAAGTTCAGTCGTCCGCCCGGAGATGCCGACATGTCAATGCCACGGCGTTATCAGCAGCACTGCCGCCTGCTGCGAATAGCCACTCTTATGGTTTTCGCAGGCCTATTGGTCCTGTTGTCGCTGGGGATGGTCGGACACCCGTGGTGGCGGGGTACCGCTGCAACTCAAGATGGCTCCACTTGGGTACTGCTGGCGGTGCTGCGGTTCCTTCCTGGACTTGGCTATTTATGGGCACTTTGGGCCGTCCAGCGTGCGCTGGCCGACCTCGGTTCCAGTCGGATGTTCCAAGCTACGGTGGCGCGTGCGATGCGACACGTCGGGCTGGGTGTCCTCGCGGGTGCGTTGCTCAACGTTTTCGCTGTCACCAACCTGTGGCGTTGGATGATGGGCGGCCAAGGGGGGTACCTGTACTTTGACCTGTCGGCTATTGTGCTTGGCGTAGTGGGTGCCGCTCTTGTCCTGCTCGCGGAGGTTGTCGACAAAGCACGCGCTTTACAGGATGAACTGGAAGAATTCCTCTGATGCCTATCCGCGTCACGCTTGATGAAATTCTGGCTCGCCGGGGAATGAAGGCTCGAGAGCTTGCTGGAATCATTGGTATTAGCGAGACCCAAATGTCGCTGTTCCGCAGTGGCAAGGTGAAAGGCATCCGCTTTCACACCATGGCCAAGTTGTGTATTGCCCTCAAGTGCATGCCAGGAGACTTGCTTGGCTACGACTACGACGTCAATGATCTTCAGATGCAGGAAGATGGCTGAATCTCTCAGTGTCCTACGCGCTTGAACTTCCTTGCCTGACTCACCCCGGGTTTCGTAAATACCTACGAGCCTGACAGTCCCGCCTTCCGCTCAAACTCTACCGGAGAGACGCCTCCATTGGGGCCATGCCGGCGTTTGGGGTTGTAGAACATCTCGATGTAGCCGAACACGTCGCTGCGCGCCGCATCCCGGGTCATATATATCTTTCGTCTGATCCGCTCTCGCCGGAGAACGTCCGAAGGAGCCTTGATCAGGGAAGCAAGCCCGGGCTAAACACTGTCTTCAAGGTTGCTCGCAGATTCTCGTTTAGCCCGCTGGATGTACTCATGGACGGCGGCAAGTGCCTCATCAATGGCGAGCTCTTCAGAAGATCTAGCGTCGGCCGTGCACCGAGAAAGAGCATGATGTCACGACTGTACTCAGACGCGCAGAGACTGACCGTTCGACAGCAGTTCGTACGAATACTTTCTTCTGATGATGATCTTCCATCGCTCCGAGAGTTCGCAAAAGATCACGGAGTCTCCACGAACATGCTGCGGTATTCGTTTCCGGAATTGGTTGAGAGGCACATTCTAAGGTGGACGGCTCAACAGGACAGCTTGCGCGCGCGGAAAGAGCAAAGTGCGCGAGACGCCGCGGCCGCCTATGTGAAGTCGCGAGGGGTTCGGATCTCTTGTAAGGCGGCAGTTGCAGCACTCATGCAATCGACCGGGCTTCCGAAGCACGTTCTGGAAAGAGCAATCCGCTTTGCGTTGGATCTAAGCTGACTTAGTTGGAAGGTCAGTAGGGACCGCAGTGGATGGTGGCCATTCAGCCCGCACCTAGACAGTCGGAGCAACAACAACACCAGACCAATCTCAGAAACAACTGAGACCAGCCTTCTGCCCACTCTTTGGCGGAAGGTGCTACTGGACTGCAGTAGAGAACCAGCGACAGAGCTCGTAGAGCGCTCTCTGTGCGGGCCGAATCATTGCTGCCGAAGAGCCGTCATAGCAGTAGCCGACCAACTGACATCTAGCGATGTCCCATCAAATAAGGTCAGCAGCGTTTCCATCAAATAACGTCAAAATTGACGCTATTCCTTCGGAATACCACGATTGCGCGATCCAAGATAGTTTGGCCGGTGTAGTCCGGGCAAGTTTGGCCACCCTAGGCGGGTTCATCGGCCCACCGCTGAGGGAATACCTTGCGCGCTGCTGCCGCGGCTTGTACGACGCCGGCTGGCACGGCCGCTTAACGACTACTACGCTGTCGCAGTTGACGCGACCACCGCGGGAAACAATCTCCGAGACATCGATAACGGGGATCAGTCATGACCATGCCGGACGAGAGAACCAGAGCCTTGCTTTGGGCGGGAAGCTTGCTTATCGACATCGCCCAAGACCAGTCCCTCCCGCTGCCTCTTCGGCGAAGGGCCGTGACGATTGCCAGGCATTTCCCAACGATCGAGGACGTCGCCTGGATAGTCGGGTCCCTGCGCGATTCAGTTCTTAGCATTGGGATGGCGTCACCGGAGAACGCCCTGCCTGAAGAGGCCGATCGGGACTTCACTCCCTTACGGCACTCCACAAGGCTCAGATGGCCCGGAGAGGATTGAGCCCCTCCACTGCTCTCGGGAGATAAGTGCTTTGACTCTCCCCTTGAAGACCCAGATTGGCAGGCGTAGGCTTTACCTGTGCCGGAAAGACCGACACAGCCACTGCCATGAGGGAGCCTCATGCGTCTAGATTGCCTGGTCCTGATAGGACAGTTCGCGCCGTTGCACAACGGCCATATCGCCTTGCTCCACCGCGCGCTTGAACGCGCCGATCGCGTCATCGTCCTGATGGGGTCTGCCGGGCGCGCCCGGAACAGCCGCCATCCGTGGACCGCCGCCGAGCGTGAGCTGATGATCCGTGCAGCACTGCCGGCCGAGTCGGCCCGCATTCTGGTCCGTCCGCTCCGGGATCACCTCTATAACGAGAACGCCTGGATCGCTGCCGTCCAAGCGGCCGTGCGGGATGCCTTGGATGCCGACGGTTCGCCATCCCAGCGCATTGGCCTGATCGGCGGTCCAGAGAACGCGGGTGTGGACTACCTCCGCGCCTTCCCACAATGGTCGCGGGAGGAAGTCCCGCTGGTCGACGGCCCACGGGCCGGTGAACTGCGCGACAGTTTCCTGGAGGACTCGGCCGCAGGCATGGCCAATATCCGAGCCCACGTCCCTGCCGCCGTCGCCGATCTGCTGACCAGCTTCCGTGCTACGCCGGCATACCGGAGCCTGGTGGAAGAGCGAAGCTTCGTGGAGCGGTATCGGCAGGGCTGGGAATCGGCGCCCTATCCACCCACCTTCGTGACGGTAGACGGCGTGGTTGTCCATTCCGGCCACGTGTTGCTGGTCGAGCGCGGCGCCCAACCCGGCAAGGGGCAGTGGGCACTGCCGGGGGGATTCGTGCGTGGTGACGAGCGCCTACTCGATGCTGTCGTGCGCGAGCTGCGCGAAGAGACTCGGCTGAAGCTGCCGGCACCGGTCCTGCGGGGATCGCTGCGTGCCCAGGAAGCCTTTGACCATCCTGAGCGCTCGTTGCGCGGCCGCACGATCACCCACGCATTCCATTTCGAGTTCCAGGCCGGGGAGCTACCGCCAGTGAAGGGCGGCGACGATGCGACCAAGGCGCGCTGGTTCCCGCTGGCGGAGCTGCGCGGCATGGAGTCGCAGATCTACGAAGACCACTTCTACATCATCGAACGCTTCATCGGCACGCTTTAGCAAGACGCGTTGCGCGGACGCGACCCTCCGCGCCGGAGCCGGAAAGACCGGATCCGTCACCCCTGGAAGGAACTTCCGAGGAGAACATCATGTTTGGTATCCGCTACGCCAAGGTCAGCCCCACCACCTACCTGATCCAGTACCGCAACGGTCAGCCGGTCCGCGAGGGCACGGGACTGGCCTTCTTCTATTTCGCGCCCAGCGCTTCGCTGGTCTCCATTCCGATGGAAAGCGTGGACGTGCCCTTCATGTTCCGCGAGGTCAGTGCGGACTTCCAGGAAGTCACGGTCCAAGGCCAGGTCACCTACCGCGTGGCTGATCCGAAGCTGCTGGCGTCCCTGATGAACTTCACGCTCAAGGCCAACGGCAGCGATTACGTGTCCGAGGATCCGGGCAAGCTGCCGCAGCGCGTGGTCAATGCCGTCCAGGTGCAGCTGCGGGCCGCCTTGCAAGGCCAGAATCTGCAGGCGCTGCTTCGCGAGTCGGAGGGACTGGTGCAGGCAGTGCGCGAAGGCCTGCGCCAACCCGATGGCCTGCCCAGCTTGGGCCTGGAACTGGTCAGTCTGGCCGTTCTGGCCATCAAGCCTACGCCAGATACGGCGCGAGCGCTGGAAGCTACTGTCCGGGAACAGATCCTCAAGGACGCTGACGACGCCCTGTATGTCCGCCGCAACGCCGCGATCGAGCAGGAGCGTGCGGTCAAGGAGAACGAGCTCAACACCGAGATCGCCGTGGAAGCCAAGAAGCGGCAGATCCGGGAAACCCAGATGGAAGCCGAACGCGCCCTGCTGGACAAGCGCCAGCAGATCCAGGCGCAGGAGATGCAGGGCCACATCTCGCACGAGAAAGAGAACGAGACGCTTACCGAGCTGCGCGCCGCCAATGCGCGTCGTGAGGCCGATGCCAAAGCCTATGCCATGGGCGCCCTGGTCAAGACGGTCAGCGCTGTCGATCCGAAGGTATTGCAGGCCCTGGCGCTGGGAAGTGCCGAGCCCGGCACGATCATCGCGGCGGCCTTCCAGGAACTGGCCCAGAACGCCGGCAAGATCGGTGAGCTCAACATCTCCCCGGACCTGTTGCAGCAGCTTACCCACCCGGTAGCCCACACCGCGAGGAAGTAAGCCATGGACGCCCTGCAGAACCGGATCATTCTGGTGACGCGGCGCACACGGCTTGAGGATCTGGTGGCTCGACTGAACACCGTCGAGCAAGCCAGGTTCTATGTCGAACACCTGGGTGCCGACTTCTCCGACTACGAAACCGAGCATGCCGTTTACCACCGCGCGGTGGCGTCGGCAGAGTCCACGCTCAGCCTGTATGGCCGCGTCCAGCGGTTGGAGCGTGGGCTGGTACCGAACTTCCTGTTCCCGCCTGACTGCCTGGTCGTGGTGATCGGACAGGACGGTCTGGTGGCCAACACGCTGAAGTACCTCAACGGTCAGCCCGTCATCGGGGTGAATCCCGAACCCCGGCGCTGGGACGGCGTACTCCTGCCCTTCAAGGTGCAGGATTTGAAGGCGCTGATCCCCGAGGCGCAGTCCGGCAAGCGTCCGACGCGATCCGTGACGATGGCGCGCGTCAGACTCAGCGATGGTCAGGAGCTGCACGCGGTCAACGACCTGTTCATCGGACCGCGGTCGCACGTGTCCGCGCGCTACACGATCGAGATGGGAGGAAAGCAGGAAGCCCACTCATCGAGCGGCATCATCGTCTCGACGGGCATGGGTTCGACCGGGTGGTTCCGTAGCCTTCTGACTGGCGCATTGGCGATGGCTGGATCTTCCAGCTCGGAAGAGCTCAAGCTCCTTCAACACGCCGGGTTCCCTTGGGAATCGAATCACCTCTACTTCACCGTTCGAGAGCCATTTCCCAGTCGCAGCTCGCAAGCAGAACTCGTGTTCGGGCGAATTGAAAGAGGAACTTCGCTACAACTGACATCAGCGATGCCAGATTACGGGGTGATCTTCAGCGATGGTATAGAAAGCGACTTCCTTGATTTCAATTCTGGCGTTCGAGCTGACATCGGCATCAGCCCAAGGAACGGCACGCTGGTCCAGTGACGGCCCTGAGCTCTTCGGCTCTAAAACTTACCCTCTAACTCGCGAGCAGCCTGGGCCAAGTAGCGCGCACCCGTCTTCAGCCAACGGTAGGGAATTGCCTTCGTCGGCTTCCTACTCCTCTTCTGAAGGGCATGCGACAGATGACTCTCATATCTTCTATGGTGAATTTCTCGGCATAGCTTGAGGACCTTCGGATATGAAGTTTTCAAGGCATTCTTCTCGAGAACGCCACCGAGTTGGCCCAAAGCGTAACCGCCAATAGAGCCATCCACATCATGGACTGCTTGGAGGAGCCAGTCGTTGAAGCCATCCATGGAATTAACCCAAGCCGACGGACTGGTTTTGAAATAGCCCTTTGAAGCTACGATCTGGGCCTCAGCGCGCTTGTAGTTCCTTCCAAAAATCTTCTTCCATTCAACCGGAATGTCATGGCCGGTCATTTCGTGAATCGCAAGTCTGATTCCGCAGACCTGTGTATTGGCCCGGCGAATGACTCCAGCCTCCTTGAGGAGGATCTTTGCTAATGGATTGAGGTCTCTAACCGGCCTATCTACTGACTCCCCCGAGCTGATTATCTGCCACGACCCTGCTATTGCAATGTCGTTGTTCTTATCTCTGATCGCACTATTCAGTGCGTTGAATCTGATTGACGGCTGCAGCCCTTCCCAAGGAGTCGTTAGGTGCAACAACGCGCGCAGCCAAGGAGGACTGGCCTTCCGCAGAGCATAGCGATTCTGGCTGTCTGTCAGATGCTGATGCTCATGGAGGAACACCCAAAGTGCACTGACGACGTCTGCTTGGTCACGCAGGTTCCAGAGCTTCTTGAACCTTGAACGTGCCAGCTGTCGCGCAGTCGCGGGAACTCTACCAATCGCTGCACGAACAAATTCCGCACGAATGGCGGGATAAAGCGTTTGGGATTCGACCTCGTGAACAAGCTTCTTCGCGTGGCGGTCAAGAAGCAAATCAAACTTTGATAGATGCGCAGCCAGTTGGACGTAGTATTGCGGAGCACGCTGATAAACCTTCCATAGTCTGTCGGCGACATCAGCACTCGCTGTTGCATTGGCGAGCAAGTATTTGAAGCGGGTCGGATTACTGACTTTGTACCCGACAGTCCCTGGAGCAAGTTTTGCGATCTCTTTGCGCAGCGACTTTTGATCGACTTTGGTTCCGAAGGCTTTCGGTGTCATAGGGGAGCTGACGGACTTCAGCTCCTTCTCAATATCCGCCACCTTGTGGATGTCGATCTTCCCGGACTGTGGGAATAACCCAACATCCTTGCTCAAATGATCCATGCGAACGAGGGCAGATCGAAGCTCGTATTCTGACTTTGCAAAAATTCTTATGTCATCGACGTAACGCAGATATCTGGCTGATCCTCGCAGTCTATGGTTCTCATCGAAATGTTTGAGAACGGATTCTGCAATAAGGCCGGAACTGACAGGGCCTTGGGGAATGCCATGATTGTGGTAGATCTGTGTCGAGGTTGCCGTCCATTTCGAGAGTAGCGTGGTCAGCGTCATGCCGAAGTCGTGGCTCAAACCGACCCCGCTGAGCATGTGGCGGAGCACCGCATGATCAATGCTGTCGTAGAACGCCGTCAGATCAAAGCTAGCCAGCCAGATAAATCCATTGTCGAATGCATCGCGAGAGGCAGCATTGAAAGCTCTATACCCGCTGGTCCATTTCTTGTAGAACCAAGGCCCCACGCTGCCAGCGTACTGATGGCCGAACACCTCTCTGTCGTAGCGATGTCGGATATGAGGTGCCAGATGTTCTCCGACTACGTTTGCCAAGGCCTGATAGACGATCTGATCCTCAACCGCGAGGAGGGAAATTGGCCGGAGAATTCCCGAGGGCTTAGGAAGATTGATCTTGCATGCATCCTCAGGGTGATAAATGCCGCGGGAAAGCCTGTCTTGGAGGTGCTCCAATAGCATGGCATCTGAGCTGGCATAGGCCGCATAGAGCTCGCGAAAGTACGCTTTATAGGCGCGATCTGTGCTTGCGCGGACCCTCGCCCAAGCCAAATGGAGGTTGTCGCGAGACCATGCTGTGCGTAGATCCTTTGGTAGTGCCACTAGACCCCCTGCTTCCTGCTAGAAATTTAGGCTCCGCGGAACAAATGCTCTCGATGCCAAGCAAGATACGGAACGTGACCTGGGCTATATGTCCGCAGCTGCAGCCCATCCGTAATTGAGTAATGTCGCCGTACGGACACATCCAGATGCCTTGAACACAGCAGCGCCCCTTCATCGCTGAAGGCGATCAGACCCGTATCGAACATCGCGTCCAAGTGAATAGACAGAAGCAGACCGTTAAAGGGGTCTAGCCGCTCCGAATGGTTGGCTTTGGCCCACGGCTTTGCATGGCTGGCCCGCAATAGCTCTGGAGGAAGCGCTAGGCCAGTTACGGCGCAGCGCCCCTGCCACATATTCATCAGCGCTTCGCGAAACACGTCCTGACCGATCCGCTGACGTACCTCGCGCGTTCGTTCCGTCTCGGGAATGGCTGCCAACCGCGCCTCGACCTGGGCTGACAGCACAGCAACTGGATGCGTCAGCAGTGTGTGAAGCACGCGTATGGCTTCATAGATATGGGAGGCTCCCCTTGCCAATCCGACACTGGCCATCCCTGCAGGCACCGTCTGACCTGAAATCTCTAGTCCAATCCGCTCCGCAACCCCTGCTTCCGGCAAGGCCAGAAGAATGCCTTCTTCCACGACCTGTATCAGCGCTATTGCCTGAGATCCGCTGATCCCGGCAGCGAACCAGCCGTCGTCCTTTTGCGAAATCAGGTCATAGCCGCTGTCCGTGAGCGCCTTCGCAATGAGCGCCGGCAATGCTGTCATTACCGCTTACTCCCGCTCAGTAAGCGCATTCTGCTCAACACCAAATCGCCGCCCGAACAGCAGTCCATCATTGGAGCTTGGATCCAGCTCCAAGCGCACGACGCCCTCTTGCAGGTCGGTTGGAGGCGGCGTAGTAGTGGTCACGATGTACTGAAATGGCGGCTCTACGTCTGTGAAGGCGTTCTTTTCCAAGCCGTTCACCAAGGAGAAGAAGTTCTCGTACAGTCCAATGCTCATGTCTGCCTCCCTAGGGCAGTCATGAATCACGAAGCCTGGAAGAGAGCTCGTCAGGCCTGCACTATCAAGCATGCAGGCGATATCGCCCAGCAATACTTCCAGAACTCGATAGGCCTCTCCGCCCCGCATTGATAAGCGAAATGGACGATCTTCATCACGTGGGTCGAAGGCACCGAATGCACCGTCCGGCAATAGGGTCTGCGTCAACTCGTCGGTTATGGATGCCAATGCCTTCTCTCTGGCTGATTTGTCCTGATGGAGCAGGGTCAGCTGCATCTGTGCACTTCCAAGTTCCCTTTCAATCCTGAGAATCTCGGCTTGCATAGCATCGAGTTCCGCTTGAGCCGAAGCCGAACCAGCCGAGTCGTCCCAGCGGGTAAGCTCATCCAGCAGGTTCGGCCATTTGCTAGCTTCGATCTCGGCCGTTCTCCTGGACATTCGCACCTTGTTCAACGCGGCTTTGAGGGCTTCTTCCTGCCGCTCAAGCGCCTGAATCTTTGATGTCATTTGGTACTTGCGCGCGAGGGCCGCCGCAGCTCGACTCGATGACTCGCTCATCGCTCTCTGGAGGCCCTGCTTGTCGCGCTGATCTTGAAAGCTGCTCAAAGAAAGGAGGCTGATCTCAGTCTGCACATGCTGGCACTGAGAAAAAGGGATATTTCCTTCCTCACAATGTCCGGCAAGGTTCCTGAGCTTCAACAGCTTGGCCCCGACCGACCTATACGCCTCCTCATCTCCGCGCCTGCCGGCTTCCGCGAGCTCGTACTCAGCGATCGCCCTCTCGCTCTCGCTTCGACGCAACTTCAAATCTGCCCGTAGTTCTGCCAGATTCTGATCAGCCTGTTCTTGCTCAAGCTCCAGTTGTGCGAGGCGACTTGTTGCCTTCTCACTCGCAGTCTTGATGCGATTCTCTACCGAATCGTCGAACAGGCCGGCGGCACGTATTGGCATATCGCCGGGAAGGGAGCCCATCGCGCGAAGATTGGACTCAATGCGACGCCGGATTAGCGTTGGCTCTCTCTGCAGATCATCCCTTTTCTGCTTTGCCTGCTCCAACTCATGTTCCAGCGTCGCAATACGACTCATCAACAATGATTCGGATTGATCCATCAGTCCGAGTACGGATCGCATGACAATGGGCGGGTCTTGACGGCTACGCTGCAGGCCTGATCCCTCGCCCTCACGCCAAGCGAAGTACGACTTGAATCGCGAGCCTTGATCTCGGCTTATCCAAGCTAAGACATGCCTCCACTCAATCGCCTGACCCGTATCCGGAATATTGCTTGGCGATACAGAACTCATCATGTCGCTAGCCAAGCGTTTCAAGAAATCCCTATCGCTACTTTCCGTCTCTTGGGCCCAAGCATCCTCGAAACCCTCGCCATCAATGGCGAAGCCATCCTTGTGGGGGTTGAAGTAGCGGCATAGCGTGAAAGGGCGGCCTTCCACATGCATGACTGCGATCACGCCACCCCTTGGGAACTCGCTACAAAGCTCGTCACGGAGCTCGGTTACCGCCTTTGATGGATCCCCCAAGCAGTAGCGAAGCAACAGACACAGCGATGTCTTGCCAACACCGTGACCGGCGGCATGGAGTCCAACTGCACTGCCCGCAGCGGGCTCCTTGGCCCACACCACGTTGAGTCCGCGCTTGAAGGACACGTCCCGGATTATGCTCGTCGTGTCAGGTTCCGAAAAAATGGAGAGCTGCTTGAACCACAGGCGCGGCGCTGGCCTGTCTTTTGGTAGATGCTGGATCAGCTGCTCCATTCCGCTACTCCATCCGTCAGGCTCGTTTCGCCGAGGTATCGGTGGATTCTTCGCCAACCGTCGGCGCCCCCGCAGAAGCTTGTGCTGCGACCCTGGTCAGAATGTCAGCGACACGCGGCGTAGCCTCATCAACTATTACTTCGCCGGGGAGGTCGGCACCTTGAACAGCCAGTAGCTGAGTTGTGTCAGTTCGTATTAGGCCCGCCGATTCGTAATGACGGATCCAGTTCTGGACGCGATCACCACCAAGCCGGCCGGCGTCGAAGATTCCCAGATGCCCGTTCTTGAACTCGGCAATGAAAGCGGCGTCTTGTGGATCAAGCAAGCCACCAAGCGCGCTCGGCTGCGCTGCAATAGCCACGGCATCGGCCAATTGACGGCGAGGCAGGCGCCCGTGTCGTCTGATCATCGTGAGCAGCAAGCCGACCAGACGCGCATCAAGCTCATCACGGATGACGCCATGGGACGAATAGGTAGGACTTGCCTGTTGGCCTGGGGGCAGATTCAGGAGACTGGAATACGGCTCGCCGTTTCCCTCTGCGAGCATCATGCGGTCGAACTCCCTGAGCACTAGGTTGCGAGTTCGATACTCGCCGAACTCGCGTAATTCGCTGTTCTTGAGGACGCGGAAGGTTTCGCTGGGGTAGTCGGCACCCATGACATCTGCGGGGTCGAGGATGTAGCGCAGCTCATCGCGGGTGAGGCCGTATAGACGGGCGTAGTAGGCGTCCAGTTCGCCGCGCAGTACGGCGCGGCGCTCGAGGTCGAAGTTGAAGGGCTCGCCGTCGTAACCCAAGTCCTGTGCCCACGGCCGGAGGTCGTGAGCGGTATACGTTAACTCCAGGACACGAGGGACGATAAAGGAAAGGTCAGATTCGGTGTAGCGTTCCGGCGGAAAAAATGGAAACTGTTTGAGATAGTTGTAGGTGAGGTGCGTCCCTCCAACTTTGACTCTTGCGACGTAGTCCAGTGCGAGTGAATTGAAATTTGCTAGCAGAGCTGCGACCAGTTCCGGTGGCTGATTTGTCATGAACAAAGGAAGCGTGTTTCCCGCTCCAGAAAGCGGAATCACACTTGCGATGGTCGTTCGAATCTTTTCCACCCCTGTGATATCTCGCCAGCCCATCAACCACCGCCGCTCCCAGCCCTTATCCGCCAAGCGCTCGGCAACTTCGCGCTCGGCCACCCAATAACGCGGTGTGGGAACGAAGTCCGCATTGGCTTTTTCTGCGTCGGTTACGTCACGGCTTTCGCCATCCACGTTGTACGTAGCCCAACGGTGGTCGAACTGGTGCATCAACTTGGCCTCATACAGAGGAAGTAGCCCGTCACCTGGCGCATTTTTGAATAAGTGACTACTGCCCGTCATGTTGAACAGGCCCTGCGAGAAACGGATATTCCAAGCATTGCCGTCAGCTTGACTCTCATCAATCAGCACAGGTGCGACGCGATAGATTCTCTTTGTTAGTTCGGCGTCTTCCTCGCTACGGAATATCGGACACGTGAGTGTGTTGGGATTTATCAGATGAAATTCTTCCGACGTCAGAGTGAATCTACGACGAAGGTCGTGGATTTGGGCTGGCTGCCGCGCGAAAAAAACAAACTCAGCCTGGTGGGAGGCGCCCAATGTCAGCAGGCAGAACCGAGATGCATGGTGGACCGCCGGAAAAATGAACTCTTCGTTCTCGAAAGATTGAAGGCGAACGAGAAGCTTGTTCTCAATCAGATGAGAGAAGAAATGCTTGGTGCTGTCATCGGTAGCAATCCCAGTAGGAACTATGAATCCAGCACGACCAGATTCAGCGGTCACTTGGCTGATCGTTTCGGCAAAGAGTGGATATGTGTTGAGCTTTCCGATCGCAGTCAGTGGATAGCGTCCTGCGCGATAGAAGGTGTTACATGCAGCGATGCGTTGGCTTTCTTCGACAAACTCTTTCCAGAGGCGCGGATTCTCTTCTTCCAGTTGTGCGATCGCCTTCTTGCGCCTGTCGCCAGTAAGGGAAGCGATATGCGCATCGCGGGAGGCAAAGAACTCTTCCTCGCCCAGTTGCGAGACTTCCCAAGGGGGATTGCCCAACACGCAGGTAAACCCGCCGACCGCATGCACCAACGGGAATGCCAGCGGCCAGTGCAGCACGCGAGCCTCCGCGCAGATCTCGTTGGCGGCCGCGCGTTTGCCGGCATGCCCGGTTGCAGCGTGGTCGCCCAAAAGCTCCAGCACCACAGTGCCGGTGGTGGCCACGGAATGCTGGTTCGCTTCTTTCTTGGGAAGCAGGAAGGCAGCCAGCAGCATGTCCGCCGCTTGGCGGAGCGGACTATCGGCGGATTCCTGGGCAAAGGCCTGCCAGGCAGCTTGCTTGGCAGCGATCTGCTCCAGCGTGTCGTCCGGCAGCGCTTCCAGGGCGCGCAACTTGTCCATCCCGCCTGACCGCAGGCCGAGCAGATCGCGTTGGCCAAAGGCTTGAGCGGTGCGCTTGCGCTGTAGGTCCTTCAGCTCGGCCGCGTTCCGGTTGGCCAGCGCCTTGCAAACCTCCTTGTCATCGCCGGACAGGGTTTTGAAGGCATCCTTCGGAATGCCCTGCTCCAGTACGGCCAAATCGGTCAAGCCGAGCAACGCGTCGCCGCATTGCAGGTGGTGATCGAGGAATCCCAGAGGACGATCCGGGGTCATGGCTTCCAACCACAGCGACATCCGCGCCAGCTCGATGGCCATGGGATTGCGATCCACTCCGAAGATGCAGTGGGTGATGACATCGCGCAGGGCGTGGCGGAAGTCCTCGCCGCTGGGCGTGCCTTGCGCGCGCAACTGGGCGAGACGGGTGGCGAGCCGGCGCGCGGCACCAAGCAGGAAGTGGCCGCTGCCGCAGGCCGGATCGCAGACGGTAATGGAAAGCAGCGCACCCTCGGGATCGGTGGCACCGCCGATACGCTGCTGGATGACCGGCTCCAGCGCGGAATCCAGCAGTTCCTGCACCAGCGAATCCGGCGTGTAGTAGCTGCCACTAGTCTTGCGTGCATTGCCCTTGGAGCTTTCTGCATTCGCAAAGCGGAAAGCGCGGCCGTCGGCGCTGATGTCGGGCACCAGCTCCAGCAGGCTTTCGTACACGCTGCCCAGTTCTTCCGGACCCATGTCGCGCCAGTTGATACGGGCGAGACTACCGTCGCTGCGCATCCAGCCGAGCTTGGCGACCGCTTCTAAGAGGGCACGATTGCCCAGCGTGCTGGCATCCAGATCCGGGCACTGGTCTTCGGCGAAGAGGCCGCCGAGCGCCGGCAGGGCCAACAGCGGCTGGCCGTGGGCTAAGCCGGTAAGAACAGGTTTCAACCCATCCCACAGGTCGGCGTGTCGGTCAAAGGCGCGGCGCTTGCGGGCTCGTTCGCGCAGGCGGCGCAAGCTGTAGCCGTCGGCATAAAGCTTCATTGCATCGGCGTTGGCGTCGGCTGGATGCAGCAGGCCACGCTCTTCGATGGTGAGCAAGAAGATCAGCCGGTAGACCAAACGCAGCAGTTGCTGAAAATAGACGTTGCGGTCGAGCCCGCCGTTGGCCAGCGCATTGCGCAGGGGCTGATTGGCGGCCTCGGCCAGGAAGCCTTGGCCCAGTGCGACCAACGCTTCTTCCACGCCTTGGCGAAGCTGCTCACGGGCACGGGTGCCCTGCTCCTTGCTGCCCTCGCGCCAAGCTTCCAGCGGGCACTGCTGCGGTAGGCTGCCTGGGTTGCCGAAGCGGCTGGCGTGGATCAACAGCCACAGCAGGGAGAAGTCGGCGTAACGCTCCTCGCTGAAGATGCGCTCCAGATCGGCCTCGATCCACGCGGGACGGGTGAGGCTGGCGTTGTCGCGGGCGAGACGAAGTTGCAAGCCGTTACTCGCGATGCCCCACAGGGCCGTGTCGCTAGCATTGAGCCAGTCCTGCAGCAGGCCGAAAGCGCTGCGCTGGCGGTTGCTGTCTCCGTAGCGGCGATCGCGTTCGTCAAGACGCTGGCCCGCAGCAGCCACCACCAGCGGCAAACGGCCTTCGCGCGCGATGGCGGCGACGGGGTACTGGCGTTCGGAGATGACCTGTGGCGCGGCCTGCGGTTGCAGGTCGGTGGCGCCGAAGACCTCACGCAACAAGGCCTGCACGAAGCGGGCGGTCAGGGCGTGTGGGTTGTCGGCGCGCGAGCGAGCGGTGTCGAACTCGCTCCAGTGGGCTTGTGCGATGCGCCAGTAGCGGCCCAGCTCGTCTCGCAGGTTGAGGCCCTTGGGAATGCCATAGTCGGCCGGCGACTGATGGGCGGCCTTCAGTGCCGCGATGTTGCCCAGCCATTCGGCCGGCAATAGGCCACCTTCGATGTGGATGGCGTCGAACTCCAGGGCAGCAGTACGACGACTCATGCCACACCGCCGGGCATCAGCACGAAGGCGGCGATCACATCCACCGGCTTAAGAGCACGCACCTCGTAGCGACCACGCGCGTCGGCGGCCTCGCGCACGCGGCGGTGGTCAGCCAGCAGGCGCTCAGCTTGCATGTCGGCCAGTTGTTCCAGAACTCCGCGTCGTTCTTCCAGCAGTGCAAGCACGCTTTGAATTTCGCGCTGACGCACCGGTTCAGGTAGGTTGCCGGTGGCCGGCGCCTGTAGCCATGTCAGCATCTGATCGCCCTGCACTTCGGCAGGATTGGCGCGACCCTTCCAAGCTACCGGTAACGCTTCTTCCACCAACAGCACGCTACTACGGCCGGAGCGGATGGTGGTGATCTGGTGGCGCAGGCGCAACAGCAGCACGGTGGTGATGCTGTCCACCGCGAGGCTGCGCCATACGCCGATGCGGCCGAGCGTGGCGAGTTGCTGGTTGTCGCGGGTTTCGCCGCTGACGGCGCGCTCCAGCAGCTCGTCAGCCAGTGTGCTTACCAGGGGGTGGCTGCGGCTGACGTAGCGGCAGCGCGGCGCCGGTGGTTGAGTGAAATCGATGTCGATGTCGCCGGTTAGGCTTTCCACCTCCAGACGCTCGCGCAGGGCCTGCGGCAATGCGGAAATCGGTGCGGTGACGCCACGCTTCGGACGGAGCTGCAGGCCAGCGCCAAGCCGGGCCATGGCCTGGGTAGTGAAGCGCTTGACGTCATCGCTAGCGCCCAGCACGGCTTTCATGCGCTCCCACTCGGGCAACACATCGGCCGGACGCAGGCGGCGCTGTGCAAACACGGTGCGATTGCGCTTGGCCTTTTCGGCAAGGTCGGTCCAGCGCACATCCAGCGCACGGCTTTCCTCGTACTGATCGAAGTCGAACGCCTGCTGCGGGCCACCGGCCCGCTCGCTGCGCAGCATCACCGCCTTCATCAGCGCCTGGGTCAGCGTGTGATCGTCATCGGGCAGCGGTACGGGAACGCCGAGCTCCTGACGGATCTTTTCCGCCTTACGCAGGATCACCTGCAGCACCGCACCGTCGACTGGGTTGTTGGCGCCATACATCAGGGTCGCGCGCACCTTGGGGCTGGGTTGGCCAAAGCGATCGACGCGGCCTTCTCGTTGCTCGTGTCGGGTGGGGTTCCACGACAGGTCGTAATGGACCACGGCGTCGAACTGTTCTTGCAGGTTTACGCCCTCGGAGAGGCAGTCGGTGGCGATCAGTAAGCGGCGCTCGGCTTCGCCCAGCGCCTCGACGCGGCGCTCACGCTCCTCGGACGGGAATTCGCCGGTGACCGCATCCACAGCAACGCCACGGAACTTGCCATCCAGATGCTCGCGCAAGTAGTTGGCGGTGGCGATGTATCGACAAAACACCACCGGGTTGAAGCCGTCGGCGATGAGCTGCTTCAGGTGCTCGGTGAGCAGGCGCAGCTTGGGATCACCCTCCTCGCCCGCCAGCTTGCGGGCCTGGGCCAACAATGCATGCAGTTCTGGATCGCCCGTATTAGCAGCCGGCGCCACGTCATCCTGATCCAGCGCGTCCTCGCTGCCGTCGAATAAGGCCTCCAGCATCTCCTGCGGTGCGTTATCCACCTGTCCGGCAAGCAAACGAGTCTGCAGGGCCTGCACTGCCGCGGCGGGGCTGGAGGCCACGCAACGCATCAACGCCAGCGTGCCCCAGAAGCTGAGGCGCTGGCGGCGGGCATCATCGCCGGCGCGCTGCGTGACGTCACGGCAGTAGTCGAGCACGTCCTGGAAGAAGCTGTCCCAGTGGCCGCTGAGGTGATAGATGGCCTCGCCAATTTCCCGCGTTGGGAAGATGTTGCCGTCGCGCCATTCATCGATGTCCGGGCGGCGGCGCTGAACGAAGTGCTGGGCGAGCTGTTCGCGCAGCTTGTCCTTGTTGTCGCCACTGGCCGTGGCGAGTTGGGCGAATACAGGCTTGAGCAAGGCCAGCAGGCTATAAAAGGCTTCCTGGTCGCCGCTGTGCGGGGTCGCCGTTAGCAAAACCAGATGGCGCTCGACATTAGCGGCCAACTCGCGGAGCAGCTCGAAGCGCTGCTGGCGTGCGTGGCCGGTGCTGACGCATGTGTGCGCCTCGTCGACGATGACAAATTCCGGGCAGGCACGAATGAAGTCGTGGCGGTGCCGGTCGGACTTGATGTAGTCCAGGCTGACCACGGTGAAAGCATTGGCGTGAAAAATCGAATCGCCGATCGGCAACCCACGCTCAAGGCGGGCGGCGCTACTGGCTGTGACTGCAATTGCCGAGATGTGGAAACGCTCATTGAGCTCGCGCACCCACTGTTCAACGAGATGCGGCGGGCACAGCACAGCCATGCGTTGGATCTCGCCGCGGTCCAACAACTCACGGGCGATCAGCGCGGCCTCGATGGTCTTGCCGATGCCGACATCGTCGGCGATCAGTAGGCGGACCGGATCCAGGCGTAGCGCCATCAGCAGCGGCACCAGCTGGTAGGTGCGCGGCTCTACCGAAATATTGCCGAAGCAACGGAACGGCCCGGCGCCGCGGCGCAGTGCCATGCGCAGGGCATCGGCCAACAACAGGGCATCGTGCTGACCGCCTTCCTGCGCCGGATCGGGGGCGGGGAAGTGTGCGGGGCCGATGTCCGGCTCCAGGCCGGTATGTATGAGCGCGCTTTCATCCTCTCCACCAGCGAGCGGCCGCAGGCGCAGCAGGGGCGCGACACTGCCGGGTTCGACGATCCACTCGCGGCCACGGGCGCGGACGAGTGAGCCGGGAGTGTATTGGGCGACGGGGGTGTTCATTGACAGGATTTCAATGGCCTAGCAGCCGCGCCAGGCGCTGGAACAGCGGTGTCCAGGCGTCGGGATCAGCAGGGAAACGAATGAAGGTATAGCCGCGCTCTTCCCAGGCGGACTGCAGCTCGCGCGGGGTATCGGGCAGGGCAATCGCGGCGTACAGGTCGGGCCAGTGCAGGACGGTGCAGGCATCGACCTGTGCAGTGGCCGGTAGCGGCAGCGACGCAGCGTGCTGGTCACGTGCATGCAGCCATTGACCGGGCCAGCCGGGCTGGGCGACGGGCTCCGATGACGGCACAGGCGTGTGTGCCGCCGCCTGCAGCTCGGTCTGCACCTGTGCCACGCGCCAGAGAGCGCGCAGGGCCTGCGGGTCGCGCCGGTCGATTAACTCGTGGTCGGGCTGGTTGTAGTACGAGAGGAGGCAGCGGTAACAACCTGCAACGCACTTCACATCGTCCTGATCGGACAGCGCGTCGAAGTCGGGCATCGCGCCCTCGGCGGGCACGTCGTAGTGCATGACGCGTAGTGCCTGCCGGGCGACTTGGGCAAGCGCGTCGGGCTCGTTGGCCAAACGCGTCAGTACGCCGGCGCCGCCTTCGGTCGTCTCGTAAAACAGCACGCCACGACGTAGACGGGCATCGGGTAGTGGTTCGGCCAACAGCTCGGCTTCCTCGAGCTGGTAGATCGCTTCGATGCCGCGCTTGAGCGCGTGTTGCAGCGTGGCCAAGGTGACTGGGGCGCAATCACCATGCGGTTGCAACAGCAGTGCGTTCTTGTGGTCCTGCACGAACGGCACAATGCGCTGCGGCGGGAGCCTGTCGTCGTTGCCTCCACCACTGCCGTCGTCCACCTCCTCCTTCACCCACCAGCCGGTGCGTGGGTTGATGAAGAAGCCGAACAAGTTGGGGTTACTACGTCGGCGCAGACCTTTGTTGATTCGGGTAACGGTGGCCTGTGGACCGTAGCGCAAAGTCAGGATGTCACCCTCACTATCACAGGCCAGAACGGTACGAACATCTACTTGTCCGCCACGGACTCCCCATTTGAATACGGTCTGCAGCTCGAAGGCCTGGCGCTGGCGCTCCTCGTCGTTGGCGGTGATGCGCTCGGCCGGCTCGGTGTCGACGTTCTCGATGCGGAACATGCCGTTGATCTGTTCGGCATCGTGCAGCGGCATGGCGCAGGAATGACAGTCGTTCCAGTGGCTTTCGAAATGCGCCGCGCCGCAATGCGCACACACGCGCGTTGCCTGGGTGGCAAGCAAGCCTCCGGCTGTAGCTTGGTCGGCCGCGGACAACGCGATGCGCGCGCGTACCACGCGGTAGGCGCGGCCTTCGTGATAGACGAGGCTGCGCGGGCCAAACTCGGACAGCGCCAGGAACCGGGGCCGCTGCAAGAACAGGTTGCCGCTGCGTACGTCGGCACGGCCCGGCACATAGGCCATCAACGGCAAGCGCGGGAAGTTGTAGCCGGGCAGGAACCCCTCGGTCGCCAGATACCGGTAGGTGTAGAAGTCGCTAGACAGGGAGTCGCGCCCATGCAGCAGCAAGTTGATCTGATCGATCGCCTGATTCAGACGACGTCTGGCGTCGTCCCGCTCGCGGCGGTCGGTGATGGCGTAGTTGTCCAAAGTGGCCTGTGCGAGCCGCTTCTGTCGCTCGGCCGAACTGAGCAGATCACGCCAGCGATTGAACGCTGCGTTGAATTGAGCCGCAGAATCGGCAATGACCTGTTGCGCGAATGCATCGGGACCCGGATACCACGGAGCGCGCTCCGCGTCGATGTGGCCGGCCATTGCCTGGAGAATGCGCGTGGCCCGCGCCGTCGCGTCTACCCTTGCCTGCTCAGTGCCCATGGCAGTCGCCAGCGCATCGCGCACCGGCGCAAGGGGCAAGCTCGGATCGACTACGTTGGAGATCGAGCGATCAAGCTGCTGCCCGGTAGCGGCCAGCCAGATCGCTTGCAGGTGGCTGCGGATCAGGGCTTCGTTGGCCAGATCAAGCAGCGGCGCTCGGACCACACCATGGACCATGGCCGATGGTTCACGGAAGAAGTACTGGTCATGCGGGCTGCGCGCGGCGCAATACGTGACCACGAGTGCCGCCTGACCGCTGCGCCCGGCACGGCCCGCTCGCTGGACGTAGTTGGCGGGCGTGGGCGGCACGTTGCGCAGATAGACGGCATTGAGCGCCGAGATGTCCACGCCCAGCTCCATGGTCGGCGAGCAGAACATCACAGGCAGAAAACGATTTGGTTCGCCGTGCTCACGTGCAGTCGCCTTCAGCTCTCCGGCAAGCTTCTGCTGCTCAGGCTCGCCGAAACGGAAGCGAATCTCTCGCAGGGCACGCAGCTCGGCATCCACCTGGGCAGTGTGCTCGCGTGCTTCCATTGCAAACAGCGAGCGATCTTGCTGTTCTAGAACGTCGGCAATGCCCCGGTACTGCCCGATGAAGAATGCGTTGGCAGCCGTTCCGCCTTCACCAGCAAGGAAGCGGATGCGCCCAGCGTTGAGGCGGTACCCAGGAAGGTTGAAGTCAGTGTGGTCGTCCCTGCGGATGAAGCCACCTGCCTTCGCGATGCGGATCATGAATTCGAACAGTGTCTGGTATTCGTTTCGGTTCAGCGAGCCTGCGTGTGCGTCCTCCCACAGCCGGGAGTCGCGCAGGGTCTTGCCGAGCAGAGTTTGCAGCCCGCCTCGCAGGATCAGTTCCTCGTCCCGCCCACGCAGTGCCTGTGCGGGTGGCGGCTGTAGAAACAGCCAGCGTCGGCCCAGCAGCAGCTCCTCGCGGCCGAATCCCCAAGGGTTGCGCAGCAAGCGCAATGCCTCATCCCGGCGCTGGGCCAGCATTTGCGCGTCGAGCGCTGCGGCATCCACTGCCAAGCCTTTGCGCATGTAGTTGAACAGCGCGTGGAAGGCACGCTCGCGTATCGCTGCGCTGGCATTGCGAAGCAGTGGGGGAGCATCGACGAATACTTTGGCGTCGGCGCAGAGAGTGGATAGTCCCTGGTAGTCAGTGCGAAGCAGGCCGAGTTCTTCCAGGTTTGGATTCGTATAGCGCCAGCCGCGTCGCTGGTCGTACCACGCGCGATACGCCAGCACGAAGCGAAGCACCTCTTTGGCATCGGCTAGATCGCGCCCGATCGCCGCGGGATCCTGCATCCACTCCCGGCGATGGCTTTCAGCTGGGTCTTCCGCTTGGCCAAGCTCCCTGCTGAAGCCGAGCGCACCGAGCACAGCGTTGCCAATTTCGCTGTCGGATAGGCCGTCATCACCGGCTTCGCGCAGCGCACGGTAGATCGCTCCGCGCAGGAGCATGACAAAGGTGAAGTCGTTGAAATGGCCGGCTTGGAGCGCAGCGTCCTGGCGGTTGTCCGTGAAACCGAGCAGTTTGCGCTTGTCGGTTTCGATGGCCTCCCCATCCGGGCCGTGCATCCAGCGTAGGACGCTGGTGGTGAGGAGCGTCGTGGCAGAGCTTCGGCCCTCGGCCGACAACGCGGACAATCGATTGATGTCCTTACCTTGTGCGCCATGTATGTCCCTGCACTGCAGGCAGAAGCGAAACTTGCCGGGCAGGAACCAGTAGTTCCGTCCGGTACCGACCCGCCCGTCCGGTTGCACCAGAAGTTGCTCGGCTGCCAGGTGACGATGGGTTCGCTTTAGCCGCGGCTCGCCAGCAGGCGAGGTCTCGATCCACGATTCCGGGTAATCCTCCACGCGCCCGATGAAATCCAAGGTTCCCGGTGCCGGGTCGCCCAGGAGGAACCCGAGCCGCTCACCTTGTGCATCATCGTCGGCATCGGATCCGTCCTCGTTTTGGCCGGTCTGCCTTGGCATGTCGTCGATATCACGCGCCAGCAGTATCCGCCCACCGCTTTCGTGGCGCAGGCGCACGGGGTGGTAGTCCTGACCGCAGGAGCGGCAGAAATAGGTTGAGTACAAGCGCTTGGTCGGGTCGGCAGGCAGGAACTGCTGCCCTTCCAGCTCAACGGGCCGCGATCCGTATGGGTCAAGCGTCGTGTAGGCCACGCCGGCACCGCTGATGAACTGGTGCAACCGGAAGGCGAAGAACGCCTGTTCGCTGGCGCCCTCACGCTCCGTTCGAATGTGCTCCGGTGCGGCAGCGGTCAGCAGAATGTCTCGCAGGGCGAGACCGGCGGCAGTCTCATCGCATCCAGACTCCTCGGTTAGCAATTTTATCGCGACAGCGACAGTCAGGGGCTTAGCCCGCACCCACTTCTGCCCTTGGTCGCGGCAAATGCCCAATCGGGTCTCAATCCAGATCGCCAAGGGGTGGTCATACAAGTCAGCATTACTTAGGTCCGATCTGATCCCTGCGTCGATGGCGGCCGCTAAGTCACCCGCAACTGATTCGGCCGTCTTGGCCGGATTCGTGGCCCGATCTAGGTCCTCAGTGATGACGTTGAAGGGCGGAATTGCCGTGGCGAACAAGGTCGACGCCACATCCGCCACTTGACGGTTCCGGTCCTGTTGGCTGCCACCAGAAGCCATGGTGGCAGACGTACCGATACACTGCAGGTGATCGGGTGCCATCCGCTCGCGCACGCGACGCACTAACATCGCCACGTCAGCACCTTGCCGTCCGCGATAGGTGTGCAGTTCGTCCAACACGAGGAATTGCAGTCCCGTGCAGTTGCGGATCACCTGGCTATCCAGATCAGACTGCCGAGTCATGAGCATTTCCAGCATCATGAAGTTTGTCAGCAGGATGTCCGGCGGGTTGTCCTTAATCCGCTCGCGCTCGGCCTCGTCCTCTTGGCCGGTGTATCGGGCAAAGGTAACCGGACCAGTTTCCCCTAAGAACTTTGTCAACTCTTCGCGTTGACTATTGGCCAGTGCGTTCATCGGGTAGATGACGATGGCGCGCGTCCTTGGCGTTGTATCCTGTTGCTTTGCGCGGAGAACAGCGTCCACGATAGGCAAGAAGAAACATAGCGACTTGCCGGAGCCCGTGCCGGTGGTAACCACAAAACTCGCCCCTTGGGCACCAAAAGCAATTGCCTGCTCCTGGTGACGATAGAGGTCGATTGGAAAGCACCTCGAAGTAGCCGAGTGAAGTTCGCCAGTGGCAGCCAGCTGGGCAGTCGAGCGCCCCTTTTGATATCGAGGATTGATCTGGACTAAGGGCTCAGGCCAGTAACGGCTGCTGGCATAGGCTTCGTCCACTCCTCGACGCAAGTCTTCGGCCTGAATCGTGGTGAATGAGCGCGCGAACTGACTGTAGTCCCCAATCAGATGCTCGCGAAGCGAAAAAACGTCCATTCCTTCCCCTTGCCCGATTTACCCCGACCCGTCCCTTAATCTGAACAGCGCTACTTCTTCTTCGCGAGATCGATTTGCCACGCGGCGATCAGCATCATCACCAAAGCGAAACTTGCAAAGATCCTCCGCCAACCGTCTGTTGGCAGTGCCGCAATAAGCGAGCCCACAAATATGGCCAGTAGTAACAGCGCCACGCCAAACCTATAGCGCCTCACGTTACCTGCTGGATTCGGTGCATACGAGATGATCCTTCCAATTCTCGCCCCCACGGACTCACTCTCGCCATCGCGTTCGCGAAGCTGCTTGCGTATTCGCTGAACTTGACGCTTTGAGAGACGAGGCTCGCGATCTTCGTTCATTTCACTAGCCGGAAAGTTGCTCGCATCTGTTCAACATCAATGCGGCTGTCTGTACAGAATTGTGCATACAAGGTGCGAAGCAGGTCATTTCTCTCCGATGTCGACGTTGGCTTACCACGCTCACCCATCCATTCTTCGATGAGAGCCAAGAGGTCGAAGATCAGTTCCCACTGCACTCCAGGGGGCGCGCGCCGGCCTGTCAGCAGCCAATGCACGTCTACCCCTGCCTCAGCTACGTGCGAAAGGTAGCTGGCATCAGGCTTGGTGCTATCAGCCTCATAGGCCACTTGGGTTGCCTTGCTGACGCCTCCCACTTCTGCGAGAGCGGACTGATTCAGCCCTAGACGGACACGCTCCATCTTGAGATTTTTTCCAAAAAGTCGAGAATCTTGTCTTTTTCCTCTCATTGGTCTATATTGTAAAGAGTCTTGGACCAAGTGACCGATCTGGCCATGGATCAGACCCTACAAGACATACGGGCCGCGCTCGAAGCGCCGTGCCAAGACTTGGAGGAGGCCCTAGTCCAAGCAGGGGAGAAGGTGCAGAAGCTAACCGCCGAATCCCTTAGGCGGCTCAACCTGCCGCCTCTTGGACTCACCTACATCCTGGAGACTGGAGTTTCGCCTCCAGCCCGAAAAGTGGGTCGCAAGAGAAGGCGAAACCTGATCCTCGAGGTTCCGCTCAGAAGTATCCCAAGGGTCGTTGTGCAAGCCGAATCGATGACGGGGGAGTATCACTTCCTCATTGAGCTCGACCGGCGCGATGATCTACTGGCTGTCTTTGACCAGCCCATCAGCGTCAAGCTCTGCATCACCGACAGTATTGGCCGGCGGACACGAACGACATATACGGTTGACTACCTGGTGGTCGACAAGCAGCGGGTGTGCGCCTACGAAATCAAGAGCGACGCAGAACTCGAACGCCTGGTACGTGAACGACCAAGCGATTGGAGCGTCGATAAAAACGGGTACCACTATCTTCCTGCGGCTCACTACTTCAATACACTCGGAATCTGCCTTCTCGTCATTCCCATCAGTGCGCTTAGCTCCCTCCGCGCAGACAACTTGCGATTGCTGTCAAGCGCTCACGAGGCTCCAGATACGAAGCACTACCGGAAAGCTAGGCAAGGCATTCGTCAGCTCTTCAAGCACGAATCCACGATGAGAGTTTCTGACTTACTCGAACGCATCGGCGAAACTGATCAAACCCCCCTTCTTCAGCTGCTTAACTCCGAGGAACTCTTTGCGGACCTTGATAAGGTCACGCTTTCTGATCCAAGCAGCGTCTGGGTGTCAACGACTTTAGACTTGGCCAAGCTCGCGCAGGAGGCGAGTAAGGGGCTTACAGAGCTGCTTCGATCAGCGGACCTCGACACACAAGATGTAATGGACCCGAGGCATGAGTCCGAGGTCGCTGCACGATTAGCAATAATCCAAGGCACAGCGCGCGTCAACGCGCGGGGAAAGCCCGTCTCGGATCGCACGATCAGGAGACATCGCAAAGCGTTTCGTGAATCAAACGGGGATCTTGGCAGCATCGTTCCGAGGTGGCTGAACTGCGGCAACACCGATCCGCTCATTAGCTCGGTTCATCAGACCTATCTTCAGGCGTTCATCCGCGCGGGAAAGGGCGATCCAAACGATCCATCCATTCACTCGTGCTTCGAAGCCTACAAAAAGGCATTCCCGCAAGCAAAGATCGATCTTGACTTCTTCGACGATCAGCCAATTTGCCGCTCAACCTTCTACACATACTGGGACAAGACACCGCTTCACAACGAGGACTCATTCAGTCGCGGTGGGCGTCGCCTCGAGAACGAGCAAGCCGACTCGTTTGATCCGGCAAGGAAGACAATCATTGCGACGCGGCCGTTCGCAGTTGCCCACATTGACCACTGGAAAACCGATCTTCATCTTGTCGTTGGCTACGTCAACGGGGCAAAGATCACTAAGCGCGCTTGGTTGACCGCGATGGTCGATGCGTTTACCGGCGAGGTCCTCGCCATCTGGCTATCCTTCTCGGATCCAAGCAAGAAGGCCTGCACAATGGTAATTCGTGATTGCGTTCGTCGTCACGGCCGCTTGCCTGAGATGATAATCACCGATGGTGGAAGCGATTTTAAGAGCGCCCACTTTTTCGTCATGCTCGCCACGTTGCGCGTGGTGCGCTGCGAGCGCCCACCTGAAGACCCCCGCTTCGGTCAGCAGGTCGAGCGCCTCTTCAAAGACTTCAAAGACCGTTTCGTCCGTGGACTTCCTGGGTTCGGAATCAGCATCGAACGAGCTCGCGTGGTCTCAGCCGCATTCAAGGCAGCAAAGAACTCTAGCCTGACCCTGCTCGAAGCCTTTGAGGCGATCGAGGCGTTTGTTTTTCAGGGCTATAACAACGGCTTGAAGCCCGGAGAGTTGTCTTCCCGTTCGGCGATCCGCCTAAAGGCCGACAAGTTCTACCCGCACAGCGGACGCAAGGTTACCTGGAATCTCAAATTCTTGATTGCAACGTCAATCGAGTCGCCCGATACGAACTACAAGCTTTGGACTGGTCGCGGCATTCATGTTAGCGATAAGTGGTACAGCTCGCCACGGCTTCTGAACTACCGCGGATACAAGAAGGACATATCAGTGCGGCTCGAGCCCTATGACGATTCCGTAATCTATGTATCCATCGAAGGAAAGTGGCTGGAGTGCAGGAATTCGAATTCAGCATTGCAATCAGCCATGTCAGAATCCAGCCTACTCTTCAAGACTGCCGAGCGCCATGATCTTTCCGCGCTCCGCGCTGAGCTCACGAACGACATGAACCGCTGCGCTGCGGAAATCGTCCATGAGAAGCTCCGCGAAATTGCAGATCGTAGGGAAGTCCCGAGTTCGGCGCCTAGCGCTAAGAATGCGCGCCCCGACAGCGTATCTGAGTCGGCTGGTTTTGTGCCTTTCAGCTTTGATGACGTTGAACCGTACGAAGATGAGTCGCCGACGTGAATCGGGTATCACGCGTCACAGGCGGCGTCATCAAGCACCCGCTCCTCGAACGCGCCCGAGACGAGTACATCCCTCTATGTCGAGATGCAACTGATGGGATTGCACTCGCCCTCCTTGGCCCGACACAATGCGGAAAATCTGTAATCTTCAATGAGGTCGTGCCGATTCTCCGGACATCCTTCAAAGATGAACGCCCTGGGTCGATCCCAATTGTTGGTCTTCAGGTCGAAACTGTTAGTGAAGGACGCACGAAGCCGAAATGGATCGGCATCGAGTTGCTGAAGGAACTGCATCATCCTATCTACAAGCATATCGGCGCGCTTGACGAGAATGATCACTACTTTCCATCGAAAGGTAGGGACGAATCAACTCTTCGTATTGCTCTGAAGGAAGCGTTTCAGAATAGGTTCACACGCCGAGTATGCCTTGACGAAGCTCATCTTCTAACAAGAACGCGTGACCCAGAACTGCGAGCTGCAATTCTTGAATCAATCAAGTCAACATGCGCGATCGAACGCTCTCTCATTGCTTGCGGTGGGTATGAGATGGCCTACAAGGGACTGTTCGACTCGTCACACTTCTGCGGGCGGGTAATTCATTTCGATTTTGGCAACTATTCCAAGGACGTTCCGGCCGACGTTGAGACGTGGGCTCGGATACTAAAGACTTACAGCGTAAAGCTCGATCTGAAACCAAGAACGCTTCTAGTCGATGAGACAGTGAATCTCCTCTACTGGAACAATGGAACACTTGGGCTTCTCGATAAGCATCTCTGGAAGTGCAGCATGTTGGCGAAAGCCAGACATCAGCCCATCGATGCGGCGACTCTTAGAGCATGCGCCCCTCCAGAGAAGGAGCGAAGATCTATCGCGCTAGATATAAGGAAAGGCAGGGAGGCGCTTCGATCCAGCTCGGAGTTCCCTATTGCAACTCCCGAGCCGCGAGCTTCGGAAGATCAGACTGCTTCCCAGAGCAAGAGAGAGCTCCCGAATCAGAAGCGCGCTCCATTTGAGCGTAACCCGCGGCGGAATGCAGCAATGGAGGTTACGCTCCATGATGATGACTGAGTACTTTCCGATTTCACCACTTGGAGAAGATCCTTCGGCGATCGAGGCGTTTGGATCATTGCTCTGCAGAATGGCGGTAGCACATAGTGTTTCGATTTACGTGATGACCACGCATCTTCGAAAATGGTGGCTGCGAAAGAACCCACTGGACAATCGCGCGAAGGTCAATGTCATAAACACTCTTAATCCCATGTTCTGTGGTATCGGGGCTAACGTAAGCGCGTACCTTGATATTGTATCCGCGGCGACTGGTTCGCCCGATCTCATCCGAACAACTTTCTTGCCTCTTGGAACGGCGCTTGGAAGCAACGGTGTTGGTTTGGTTCGCGATGGACGTGCATGGTGTCCCGCATGCCATGCCGACGACCTCAGATCTATCGGCGCCGTGTATGACCGGCTTCTTTGGGCCATTCCATTCATCGGCCGATGCCCAGCGCATAAATTAACCCTTGAAGTCAATTGCCCCCGATGCGGCGCCTTGCAGCCCCGCTACCATCACTTGGGCATGATGCATCTCTGCTGTCGATGCAAATACTCACTGCAAGCACCGCCATCAAGTTGGAGACACGACCCCAACCCACATCTCCACGAGAAGGAATGCGTTCAATTGGTCTCGGAACTATCTTCCGGGCAACTCGTCGTTGCCAAAGATGCCTGGCGAATATTCATTCGAGAATTCTCTACGTACATGAATGCCGTTGGGAAGAAAATCTCAAAGTATGCGTACGATGCCCCGAGGCGGCCGCAGACCATTCGCGAGATAACCCCTCCGAGATTTTCTACGCTTATCAGGCGCTGTACGGCTTTTGGGATTAATCCAGTTCATTTGCTTGCTGACCCTACTGGCGCAGCAAAATCGGCTTGCATGTTCGAGTTTGCCCGCATTGACGTTCCCGTCGATCGGAAGCCTCTGCGCCCCCCTGAACTTCTGAAGGAGTTGAGGCACCGGATTCTGGAGGAGCTTAAGAAGAAGGCGGGCCAACCAGTATCTTCGAAGGCAGCGATTGCGAGGGAGTTTGGCGTTTCCGTCGGATTTCTAAACTACAAGTTGCCGGATGAAATGGCCAAGCTTGGTTCGCATCGAAGGACGCTTAATCAAAAGGTTACTTCGGCCAATCACCAGTGCGCCGTTGCCTATCTTCTGGCTGGCCCGATTCTAGAATATCCCTCTGCCAAATTCCCCAGTCATGATCACTTGGTTACAGCAGTAGTCAATGAGTTTGGGCTTGGCGTGTATCGCGCACGGCGCGCTGTGGCAGCCGCACTCACCAGGGTCCTCAGCGACAGGGCATACAAGAAGTATCGGAAGGCTAATAATCTCCACAAGCCAAGGATTCAGACTAGCCCAACGTGACTGGGATCTGATTCAAGCAATCGACTGGACACCGTGACGCTTGGGGCGCAACACGGCGCCAGCGCTGGTCAGGACGACTCGAACCGAACGGCAGTTCGGCCAACTGATGCCAACGTCCGCTTTCGACCTTGAATTCAACTGATCGACGCAACGTTTGTCGTTATCGCTCTGCAGGTGTTACTTGGTTCAGCGTCTGTGCGTACCTTCGACAATCACACCGCATTTGCCTTAGCACTGCACCTCGAAAGGATCCTAATCTCTACGAGAAGTGACTCTGCATGTCTGCTTGTGGCCTATTCCGTTGAATCCGCACGCGATGTAGCTCGCCAACTGGTGACGACACCTCGATACGCACGATCGCGTAGGCATCGAAAGAAGGTCGAGATGCTGTTCGCACACCTCAAGCGCATCCTGCGGCTGGATCGCTTACGGCTCCGCGGCCTGAAAGGTGCCCGCGACGAGTTCCTATTGGCAGCTACCGCACAAAATCTACGAAGAATGGCCGCATGGTTGATGCCGAAAGGCCCGGAAGCGGGAATGGCGATGCCCGCTTGAGGTCCGAGGGCGCTTACGCGCCCTCCTCTGTATCAATAAACCGGCGCTGCGGCGCTTCGGGCCGACAGCGCGCCAGCGCCAGCACTGAGTTTTTCAACGGAATAGACCGTTAGCGGTCATTTGCTATCCCGTCGCCAGCACTTGCGCCATTTCCAGCGCTAACAGGCACGGTGTCCAGTGGGTATCAGCACCCGCGCAGGCCAAACCTGCCGGACGTCCGTCAAGGTTTGGCCGAATTGGCCAAACTTGCTTGGATCGCGCAACGATCACCTAAGTGGTTGCATCGACTGGTGGGCCCACCAGGACTCGAACCTGGAACCAAAGGATTATGAGTCCTCTGCTCTAACCATTGAGCTATAGGCCCGTTGCGCCGGAATTGTACCGGATGAGGCCAGGTCGATTGCGGGGCGGTTGGGCACCGTGCAGCTGCGGGACGCGCGGAAAGGACAATGGCGCCGAAGTCTCTTCTGGCGCGCGCTCCTGAGTGCGTCCCGTCGCTGCACGCGGTTCTCCGACCGTGGCGAAGCGCGATGTAGAGCGCGTGATCCGATGACCATGACAAGGCGCCGGCGCACGCAGGACGCGTCGATGCACAAAAAAAGCGCGGCCCCGGAGGGCCGCGCCTGGAGGGTGCAGAACCGCGCGTTGCGTCAGTCGATGTCGAGGAAGCTGCGCAGTTGTTCCGAACGCGACGGGTGGCGCAGCTTGCGCAGGGCCTTGGCTTCGATCTGGCGGATGCGCTCGCGGGTGACGTCGAACTGCTTGCCGACCTCTTCCAGCGTGTGGTCGGTATTCATGTCGATGCCGAAGCGCATGCGCAGCACCTTGGCTTCCCGCGGGGTCAGGCCGGCCAGCACGTCGCGGACGGTTTCCTGCAGGTTGATGTTGGTGGTGTTCTCGATCGGGGACTCCACGTTGGTGTCCTCGATGAAGTCGCCCAGGTGGGAATCCTCGTCGTCGCCGATCGGGGTTTCCATGGAGATCGGTTCCTTCGCGATCTTCATCACCTTGCGGATCTTGTCCTCGGGCATGTCCATTTCCTTGGCCAGTTCTTCCGGCGTGGCCTCGCGGCCGTATTGCTGGAGCATCTGGCGGGAAATGCGGTTGAGCTTGTTGATTGTCTCGATCATGTGCACCGGGATGCGGATGGTGCGCGCCTGGTCGGCGATCGAGCGGGTGATCGCCTGGCGGATCCACCAGGTGGCGTAGGTCGAGAACTTGTAGCCGCGGCGGTATTCGAACTTGTCCACGGCCTTCATCAGGCCGATGTTGCCCTCCTGGATCAGGTCCAGGAACTGCAGGCCGCGGTTGGTGTACTTCTTGGCGATGGAGATCACCAGGCGCAGGTTGGCCTCGACCATCTCCTTCTTGGCCTTGCGCGCCTTGGCTTCGCCGTAGGCCATCGCACGGCTGATGTCCTTGATGTCGGCCAGGGTCAGGTGCATCGCCTGCTCGACGGCGATGGTGGCTTCCTGCTCGGCGACGATCTGGTCCTTGACGTCGCGCAGGCCCGAGGACCACTTCTGCTTGCGCTTCAGCACCTCGTCCACCCAGCCCAGGTTGGTCTGGTTGCCTTCCCACGCGCGCAAGAATTCCTTGCGCGGCATCTTGGCGACGTTGGCGCACAGGTGCAGCACGCGGCGCTCGTGGTCCTTGATCTGCGCCATCACCTCGCGCAGCTTGCGCACCAGGGTGTCGGTCAGCGGCAGCGGAAGCTTCAGGGTGACGAAGGTCTCGGCCAGTTCGGCGCGCAGCTTGGCGACGGCCTTGTTGTCCGGACCGTTCTTGGCGTGGGACTTCTTGAACTTGGCGTAGCCGTCGGCCAGCACCTGCATGCGGCGCGCAACCTCTTCCGGATCCGGCCCCGTCGGCGCCGCTTCCTCGGCGGCATCGTCGCCGCTTTCCTCGTCGTCATCGGCGTCTTCGGCCGCATCGGCGACCTCTTCGGCGGCCGGCACTTCTTCGACCGGCTCCTCGACGTCGTTGAAACCGACCACCACCTCGGCCAGGCGCTTCTTGCCCGCCTTGTGCAGTTCGTACTCTTCCAGCAGCAGCTCGATGGACCACGGGAAGTTGCCCAGCGAAGCCTGCACCTGGGACAGGCCTTCCTCGATGCGCTTGGCGATGGCGATCTCGCCCTCGCGAGTCAGCAGTTCGACCGTACCCATCTCGCGCATGTACATGCGCACCGGGTCGGTGGTGCGGCCACCTTCGGTGTCCAGCGAGGTCAGGGCGGCGGCGGCTTCTTCGGCCGCGGTCTCGTCGACTTCGCGGTTGCCGGTGTTGCCATCGGCGAGCAGCAGGGTTTCGGCATCGGGCGCGACTTCATGGACATCGATGCCCATGCCGTTGATCATGCCGATGATGTCCTCGATCTGCTCCGGGTCGACCAGGTCGTCCGGGAGGTGATCGTTAGCCCTGCTCCAGGCCCTTGCTGATCAAGAGCTTGATGTCGGACTGCTGGGCAGGACGTTCGTTGGCCATGGAGGTTGCGCCACCGGGGAGTAAGGAAGGGAGAACCCCGTATTATACCAGCGCGGACCGGGTTGGGTTCCTGAATCCCGGCCGCCGACAAGGGAAGAACGTCACGGCCGCAGCAGGAAGGTCACCGGCCCGTCGTTGACGAGGCTGATCACCATATGGGCCCCGAAGCGGCCGGTTTCCACCCGCCCCGCATGCTTTTGCCGGCAGATGTCGACCAGTCGGTTGAATCCCTGTTCAGCTTCCGCGGGCGGGGCGGCGGTGGTGAAGCTGGGTCGCATGCCGGAGCGTGTATCCGCGGCCAGGGTGAACTGGCTGACCAGCAGCAGCCCGCCCCCGGTATCGGCAAGGGAGCGGTTCATCCTGCCTGCTTCGTCGGCGAACACCCGGTACCCCAGCAGGCGCTCGGCCATGCGGGCGATCTGGGCCTCCCCGTCGCCCGGTTCCACGCCCACCAGCGCCAGCAGGCCCGCTTCGATGGTCCCGACGACCTCGCCCTCCACGGTGACGGTGGCCGAGGTGACGCGCTGGATCAGGGACAGCATGGCAGGGCTCCTAGGGGCGGCGCGACAGCATAGCCGCAGCCCCTGCGCGCGCCGGCGCGCCGGGGTACGCGGCCCGGTTGGCTACACTGCCCTGATGAGACCCGCCACGCTCGCCTCCCTTGCCTACCATGCGGCCGCCCTGGTCGGCCGCCTCCCCTGGTCCTGGCTGCGCACGCTCGGCGATGCGATGGCCTGGGCCTGGCGCCGGTCCGACGCGCGCGAGAGCCGGGTGGCACGACGCAACCTGGAGATCGCCTTTCCGGACCTGCTGCCCGGACAGCGCGAGGACCTCCATCAGGCGATCCTGCGCACCACGGCCCGCCAGGCGCTGGAGACGCTGCGCTTCTGGACCCGGCCGCCCGCCGAGAACCTGCGCCTGCTGCGTGAGCGGCATGGCGAAGCGCTGTACGACGCGGCCCTGGCCAGCGGCAAGGGCGTGATCGTGGCCGCACCGCATTTCGGCAACTGGGAACTGCTCAACCAGTGGCTGGCCTCGCGCGGGCCCATCGCGATCGTCTACCGCCCGCCGGAGTCTCCGGTGGGCGACGCCTTCCTGCTACGGGTGCGCGGCGCGGACAACATCCGCCAGGTGCGGGCCGAAGGCCCTGCCGTGCGCCAGCTGTGGAAGGTCCTGAAGGACGGCGGCGCGGTGGGCATCCTGCCCGACCAGCAGCCCAAGGCCGGCGATGGCGAGTTCGCTCCGTTCTTCGGTACGCAGGCGCTGACGATGACGCTGGTCTCGCGCCTGGCCGAACGCACCGGCGCGACGGTGCTGTTCGCCTGGTGCGAGCGGATCGGCCCCGGTCCCGACTTCGCGCTGCATGTGGAACCGGCCCCGCCCGGCATCGCCGATCCGGATCCGGTCGCCGCGGTGACCGTACTCAACCAGGCCGTCGAGCGCATCGCGCGCCGCGACCCCGCGCAGTACCAGTGGACCTACAAACGCTATACCCTGCGGCCGGAGGGCAGCGGCGAGGACAATCCCTACCGCTGAAGGGGATGGACAAGGGGGAATCGATGCGCGTGCGCAGATGGCTGACAGGATGGTTGGCGGGGTGGGTCGTGGTTCCGGCGATGGCGGCACAGGGACCGGCCGCGCTGAACGAGGTTTCGCAGGCATGGGACCGCTATGCGGAACTGAGCAGCCAGGAGAAACCCGAGAGCGTCGACCTGCTGGCGGCGTCCAGCCTGGTCCACTTCGGCTTCCTGCGCGACATGGCGCTCTATGCCTCGCCGGAACAACTGCGCCGGCTGCCCAGCGGCGACCGCATCGTGGTCTACCTGCTGCGCGCCACCCAGCCGCCCGCGGCGCTGAAGGCGATGGACGACCGTGCGGTGGCGCGACTGTGCCTGGTCGAGGGTTGGTCCGGGGTGGAATCCGCCACCGACGACCAGCCGCTCATGACGCTGTCCAATGTCACCGTGATCGACGACCTGGCGGTGGGGGAAGTGGCACCGCCGACGGAGAGCCAGTTCCAGTTCGGCCCGGTCCTGGTGCGTGAGGGCGGACAGTGGCGGTACCGCTACGAATCGATGATGCCGGACGTCTCGGCCTTCATGGACCAGGCCTTCCGGCAGTCCGGGCTGGGCGAGGTGCGCAGCATGGAACTTGCGCTGGCCGCGATGCTGGAGCGCGAGGGCCCCAGTCTGGCCCTGCTGGACCGCACGCCGCTGGACGATGCGGGCATGCGCACCCGCCTCAACGAAGCCTGGCCGGATTACACCGCGCCGCTGCGCTGGCGCCTGCGCGCAGTGCGCAGCAAGGCCGAGGCCGGCGATGCGTTCGCCCAGTTCGCCTTCGGCGCGCTGCAGTACGGGGGCGGCATGCCGCAGTTGGTGCCCAAGAACGCCGCCGAGGGCCTGGCCTGGCTGGAGAAGGCCAGCGAGGGCGGCCATGGGCAGGCCGCCTGGCTCGCCTCGGTGGCCATCACGGAGGAGGGCGGGTTCTCCGACGACGCCATGCAGCGCGCCCTGCCCCACCTTACCCGCGCCGCCGCGCACGGCACCGAACCGCAGGCCCTGCTGGCCATGGCGCAGTACCACCATGACGGTCTGGCCGGCATGGCGCGCGATTGCCGGCAGGCCGAAGCATGGGCCGCGCGCGCGGAAGAAGCGGGTGCGAAGCAGGCGCGCAACGAGCGCGTGTGGATCCTCGCCACCTGTCCGGTACCGGACCAGCGCGATACCGTCCGCGCCCTGGAGCTGTCGCAGTTCATGATCCAGCGCAGGGATGAGCTGGACTGGCACGAACTGGACACGGTGGCTGCCGCGCTGGCCGCCAATGGCGACTTCGCCAGGGCGACGCAGTTCCAGACCCTGGCCCTCGAGAAGATGGCCGCGGACGAGGACCTCTCCAAGGACAGGCGGGCCGCCGCGCGAAAGCGGATGAGCGCGCGCCTGGGCAAGTATCGCAACGACCGCGATTACGTGCTGGACTACCGAGCCATCGACGAGATGAGAGCAGGCAGGCTGTGATGCAGATCGACACCGACACCCCCATCCCGCTGGCGCCCACCGACGCCTGGCAGGCGCTGCCTGCGCGCGGCGCGTGGCTGGCCGCGCTGGGCGGCGCAGCGTTGCTGTTTCCGTTCGCCTTTCCCGCCTTCTTCGTTGCCCGCGCCACCGACATGGTGTCGCCGTGGTTGGCCGTGCCGGTGGCCGCGGGTGTTGGCGCGCTGCTCGGCGCCTGGGTCGCGGTGAAACGGCACCGGCGCACGCGCTGGCGCCTGGACGACCGGGGCTTCGCGGTCCGCCGCGGGAACTGGTGGCAGAGCGAAACCCACGTGCCGATTTCGCGCGTACAGCACCTGGACGTGAAGCGCGGCCCGCTGGAACGCAGCGCGCGCTTGTCCACGCTGGTGGTGCACACCGCCGGCACGCGCATGGCCGCCGTGTCGCTGTCGGGACTGGACGCGGACGACGCCGAACGTCTGCGCGAACGCCTGGCCACGCAGGTCGACCACGACGACGCGCTGTGATGGACGGACCTGCCGTGGACACCGACGCCCCGGAACGCCGCCTGCACCCGTGGTCGTGGCTGTTCGTACTGTTGCAGCAGCTCAAGCAGTTCATTTTCCCGCTGATCGCGTTGCTGGTGTTCGGCGCCCGCAAGAGCGACGACGGTGATCCCTGGCTGGCGTTCGCACCCGTGATCGGCATCGCCGTGCTGGTGGTGCTGGCCATCCTGCAGTACTTCACCTACCGCTACGTGATCGGCCGCGATGGCCTGACGGTGCGCGAGGGCCTGCTGCACCGTTCGCGGCGCGAGATTCCCTTCTCCCGCATCCACAACGTGGTGGTGCACCAGTCGCTGCTGCACCGCGTGTTCGGCGTGGCGGAGGTGCGTCTGGAATCCGCAGGCGGCCAGAAGCCGGAAGCGCAGATGCGCGTGCTGGGCCTGCGCGATGCGCTGGCGCTGGAAGACCTGGTGCGCCACCAGGCGCGCGGCCCCGCGGCCATCCAGGCCGCTGCGTCCGATGAGCCATCGCGTGCGCGCGACGCCACGCTGCTGGCGCTGTCGAAGGCCGAGGTGATCCGCCTGGGCCTGATCTCCAACCGCGGCATGATCGTGGTGGCCGCGGGATTCGGTGCGACCTGGCAGATCCTGCCGGAGCGGATGATCGAACAGTTCTTCCGCCAGGGCGCCAAGCAGGCCTTCGGGTATGCCGAACAGCTCCACCTGGGCTGGCTGGCCGGCGCCGCAGGCGTCGCCGCGCTGGTGGTGCTGGCGCTGGTCCTGGTGCGCGCACTGTCGGTGGTGCTGGCGCTGCTGCAGTTCCATGGGTTCCGCCTCAGTGAAGACACGCGCAGGTTGATGGTCGAGCGCGGCCTGCTGGCGCGCCTGCGCACCAGCGTGGCGCGCCGGCGCATCCAGGCATGGACGCTGCACGAAGGCGTGCTGCACCGGTGGTTCGGCCGGCGCTCGCTGCGCATCGACACCGCGGTGGCCGAGAAGGCCGGCCAGCAGGACCAGCGCGCGCTGAAGGATCTGGCGCCGATCGCCACGCCCGAGGCGTGCGACGCGCTGGTCAACCACCTGCTGCCGCAGGCGGCATGGCCCCGCGCGGACTGGCGTCCGGTCGCCGCCTCCGCCCGCTGGCGCCTGCTGCTGCCGACCCTGACGTGGCTGCTGCCCGCGACCGCGCTGGCCGCATGGCACCTGGGGCCCTGGGCCTGGTGCGCCCTGGCCTGGCTGCCGGCGTCAGCCCATGCGGCGCACCGGCAGGCCTCACGGATGGGCTGGTCGCTGGACGGACATCTGGTCGCGGTCCGCAGCGGCTGGTGGTCGCGCTACTGGCGGTTCGCCGAGATCGACAAGCTGCAGGCGCTGCGGCTGTCGCGCTCGCCGCTCGACCACGCCTGCGGCACCGCCTCGCTGTGGCTGGACACCGCCGGCGCCAGCGGCGTTGCCGCTCCGCTCGCCCTGCGCTTCGTCCCCGAGGCGGAGGCGCGCGATGCGTTCGAGCGGCTGTCGCTGGCCCTGGCACAGCGCCGGCTGCGGTGGTGACGGGCGCCCGTGGCCTCCGTTCAGGGCCGCAGGCGGGATCGGCTCAGGCGGGGCCCCAGTAGCCGATCCGCTTGCGGATCTTGAGCTTGCGCCACAGGTTCATCGGTTTCGGCTTCCGGTTGCGGGCGCCTGCGGCGATGAAGGCGTCGATGGCGTCCAGCACGCGCTCGCTGGAACGGCCATCGCGATAGGGATGGATGCTGTCGGCGTAGGCGACGATCGCCTGCATCAGTTCGGGCGGCCGCGACAGTGCGCGGCGGATCGCCGGTTCGAACTGCGCAGGATCGTCGATATCGATCAACTGCGGGCCGGGACGGCGGTTCTTGAACGTCACCACCGGCTTGTGGGTCAGCAGGAACTCGTTGAGTGCCGACGAGGTGTCCGAGCACATCATGTCCACCTGCGGGAACAGCTCGAGGATGTTGTCGTCGTCGGCGAAGCGCAGGTGTTCGTTCTCCAGCGCGCGGAACTTCGCCACCGTGTCCGGGCTCATCTTGGGGTGGAAGGTCACGATCCACTTCCACTCGCCGGTGCGCGAGAGCCGCTTCACTTCCTCGTACAGCGTTTCCGCCGCGCTCCACGACGGCGAGAACGTGGAGTGGTAGAGGATCACCGGTGGCTGGCGCACCGGCGGCAGGTCACCGGCGATCTCCTGCATGAAGGGATCGATTTTCGGCCAGCCGGTCTCCACCACGCTGAAGTGGCCCACCTTGTCGGCGATGGCCTTGAACTGCGCGGTGTCGCGCGGCCCCGTGGTGCAGTACAGGTCGAAGAATCCCCGGATGTAGATATGGCGAGGCTTGCCGGCATCGAAGCCGTGGAAGGTTTCCACCTTCACGCCGGGGAAGAAGTGCGGCACCGCATTGCTGCCGGTGATCACGGCGATGGCGTTCCAGCGACGGACCTCCGCGGTCGTCGTCAGCAGCTTCTCGTCGGGATGCAGATCCTCGGCGCCGGGGCCGTCGAAGAACCAGGCAGCCTCGCCGCCGCGCGCACGGATGGCCTCCTGCACGGGCCGCAGGATCGCCAGCGCATAGCGCTCGGAGCCGTAGAGGAGGTAGTGCTTGGCCATCAGTGTTCCAGTCCGTGTTTGGCGAGCTTGGCGTGCGCGGCGCCGATCGAGGCCGGGTTGTGCCGCATCTCGTAATAGCGCATGCGCTTGTAGGCGGCGTAGCTGGCCGCCGTCTGCGCAATGATGAAACCGCGCCAGCCATCCAGGAAGGCCAGCCGCAGTACGTAGTCCTTGAGGAAACTGGACAGATACACCAGCGGCGTGAGCCACATCCGCACCGGACGCCGCTTGTCGCACCAGTCCAGTGCCTTCAGTTCGCTGTAGCGCAGGACCTTCAGCTGTTTGTGCACCAGGCTGGGATTGTCCGCGTGGTTGAAGGGCGCGCTGAACTCGGCCGCCGCCCCGTCGAAGCGCAGCGACTCGTGTACGCGCGCATCGGTCCATCGGGCCCGGTCGCGATGGTAGAGCCGCGCCATCCTCTCCCCCACCATCGGCCGGTACCAGCGCATCGGCGCACCCATCAGCCAGGTGCGCCGGCGCAGCCACGCCGCGGGACGGCTGGAGGCCATCAGCGCGGGCAGCCCGCGCTTGAGGTCCGCCGCGAGCTCGGGCGACAGGAACTCGTCCGCATCCAGCACCAGGATCCAGTCATGGGCGGCCTGGGTGCTGGCGAAGTTGCGCTGGGGCCCGAAGCCCAGCCAGTCCTGGTGCACCACGCGCGCGCCGTGGGCCTGGGCGATGGCCACGGTGTCGTCGGTGCTGCCGCTGTCCACCACCAGCTTGTCCGCGGCGAACGGGACGCTGTCCAGGCAGCGGGCGATGTTCAACCCCTCGTTGTGGGTGATGACGACGAGGGAGAGGGGCAAGTTCGGCATCGTCACATTCTAGGGGGCGTGGGTCCTCCCGGGGAGGGCCGCGAAGTCCCGGTTGCCGCGCTATTTCTGACTGGGGGCTGTCTCGATGGCAAGACCCCTGCTGTCCGGGGGGCACCCAGCCCGGACAATTGTTAATCACATATCACTTTGCCCCAGCCCCCCATGCAACGCATTCTGGTCACCGGCGGCGCCGGCTTTCTGGGCTCGCATCTGTGCGAGCGACTGGTTGAACAAGGTCACGACGTTCTCTGCGTAGACAATTTCTTCACCGGCAGCAAACGGAACATCTCGCACCTGCTAGGTCACCCCTCCTTTGAACTGATGCGCCACGACGTGACGTTTCCGTTGTACGTAGAGGTGGACGGGATCTACAACCTCGCATGCCCTGCGTCGCCGGTGCACTATCAGCATGATCCGGTGCAGACGACCAAGACGAGCGTGCATGGCGCCATCAACATGCTCGGACTTGCCAAGCGCCTTGACGCCCGGATTCTGCAGGCATCCACCAGCGAGGTATACGGTGACCCGGAGGTGCATCCCCAGAAAGAGAACTACTGGGGTCGGGTCAACCCCATCGGCATCCGTAGCTGCTACGACGAAGGCAAGCGCTGCGCGGAGACATTGTTCTTCGATTACTTCCGGCAGCACAAGCTGGACATCAAGGTGGTACGGATATTCAACACCTACGGGCCGCGCATGCATCCGAACGATGGCCGGGTGGTTTCCAACTTTGTGGTGCAAGCGCTTCGTGGTGAAGACATCACCATCTATGGCGACGGAAGCCAGACGCGCAGCTTCTGCTACGTCGACGATCTGATCGATGCGATGCAGGGGATGATGTCTACCGAGCGAGGCTTCACCGGCCCGATCAACATCGGAAACCCAGGCGAATTCAGCATGCTGGAACTCGCGGAAAAAGTACTATCGCTGGTGGGCGGACGCTCGAAGCTAACCTACATGCCGCTGCCGCACGATGATCCGCGCCAACGACAGCCCGACATCGAACTGGCGCGCGAGAAGCTGGGCTGGGAGCCCAAGGTAAGCCTGGATGACGGACTGAGAGAGACGATCGCATATTTCCGCCGGCTGCTGCAGGACGCAGCATGACCACGTATGCCGTCATCATCACCAACTACAACTACCAGAGCTTCGTGGTAGAGGCGATTGAAAGCGTTCTGCGACAAAAGCGCGCGGCCAACCAGATCATCGTGATCGACGACGGATCGACAGACGCATCCAGGCAAGTCCTCCAGGATAAGTTTGGCGCTGATAGCCGCATCAATCTGATTTTCAGTGAGAACGGCGGCCAGCTGGCCGCATTCCAGCGCGGAATGTCGCTCGTCGCTTCGACGATCACCTGTTTCCTCGATGCCGATGACCGCTGGGGTCCCGACTATCTTGAGCAGATCGCGCGCGTCTACGATCAGCGACCTGACGTCGGATTCATCTTCTCGGACATCATCCTGTTCGGGAACGAGCAGGCCCATTTGCGGTTTGCACCTCGCATGGTGGATCTGGGATACACCGCCGTCAGCACTTATGCGCTCACGTACTGGTACGGAGCACCGACATCGGCACTGTCCATGCGTAGCGCGGTAGCGGCATGGGCGCTGAACCTCCCGGACGGACTGGCACGCACATGGCGACTGTCGGCCGATAACTGCCTGGTGTATGGCGCCAGCCTTCAGGGCGCGAGGAAATGCTACGTCCCTACCGGCCAGGTCGAATATCGGATACATGGGAAGAATGGCTGGTGGTCTCAGCGCGGTGATACAGAGATCTATCTCAATCGTTTGCGGTCTCGTAGCCTGATCAGCCATTACGCGCGCGAGGCTGGCCTGGACGATTCCTGTCTGGAATTGGCTAAGCTGGAATACAAGACCAAGCCAACGCCGGATTGGAGCGAGACGCGACGCTACTTGGAGGTATGCTGGCGCGGCCGCGCCAGCATACTCAACAAGCTCGAGAGGAGCCTGAGTATCGTGAACCTTTATTTTCGAGCGAAGCGGCAGTCGCGACGGTGAAAGCGCCACTAGCTAGCGTCCATCGCCACCGTAGCAGCTTTCGCACCCGCCCTCCCACTCCGACCGCCGCATGAAACTCCTGTACACCAATTTCCACAGCGGCAGCGGCGGGGGACACACCACCTACATCCGCGAACTCGCGCGCGGGTTGTCGGTGCGGCACGAGGTACACGTCGCGGCGCCGGAAGAGAGCCGGCTGTTGCGCGAAGCGAGGGAGATCCCCGGTCTCCACGCCTTCGCCCAACCCTATCCGAACGGCCTGCGCCTGCGGCCCGCCCGCAGGCGCGCCTGCGCACGCCTGCGGGCGTACCTCGAGGAACATCGCTTCGATATCGTGCACGTGAACGGGTCGGCGGATCACCGCCTCGTGATCGCGGCCCTGAGAGGCCTGCAGCCCCGCCCCCTGGTCGTGCTGACGAAGCACAACACCAAGCCGATGCGCGGCCTGCAACATGCGTGGCGTGCGCGCTTCGGGACCGACAAGGTGATCGCGGTGTGCGAATTCGTGCGCCGCCAGCTGAGCCACACCCCCTATCGTCGCTGCCAACCGGAAACCGTCTACAACGGCGTCGACACCGCGTTCTATTCACCTGCCGAACCAGCCGACCGCGTGGATACGCGACAGCTCTGGATCGGCAGCAACGCCGGTACGGCGGACTACAAGGGATGGACCGACCTGATGGCGGCGCTGGCGTTGCTGACGCCGGACGAGCGCGACCGCATCCAGGTCGTCATTGCCGGCCACCCGCCGTCTGCGGCCCAGCGGGAGATGCTTGCGCGATCCGGGCTGCAGGACCGCTTCCATTTTCCCGGTCTGCTGGACGACGTGCGTCCGATGATCGCCCGGCTGGATGCCGGCTTCGTACTGTCCCATGACATCGAAACGATCTCCTTCGCCTGCCGCGAGATGATGGCGATGGGCAAGCCGGTCATGGTGACCGACTATGCCGGCCTGCCCGAGAACATCCGCCCCGGCACCGATGGCTGGATCGTGCCGGTGCATGGACACGCCGCGATGGCGGCGGCGCTGCGCGACATGCTGAACGACCGCGAAGACGTCCTGCGCCGCGGCAAGGCGGCCCGCGATCACGCGCTCGCCGAATTCGGCATCGGAACCTTCCTCGATCACACCGAGGCCGTCTATGCGCGGCTGCTGGCAGGCGCGCCCTCGCTCGACTCCGAGCCCAGTCCGAGCCAGGACCTGGCGTCCACGGGCAGGCTCATCGGCGAAGACGGCCACCCACGGCGCCACGGGCCGATGCAGATGCCGGACATGCCTGCCTCATCTCAACCCGTGGCCGATCCACCGAGCGTCTGGTGAGGCGCTCGTGGAACATCCGGTCGCGGTGACGCATCCTGTGCCCGGATGGACTGCGCCGGACGGACGCCTCACGCCTTCCTGACTATCTCGCGCGGGCAGCGCTATTCCGAGCCGTTTTCCTCCGCAGTCCCCGCAGCGTCGCGAGGCGCCATCCCCATGCCCAGCAACAGTCCGACCAGCACCACGTAGGCGCTGGTGCTGAGGGCATGGGAGAACATCGACTGTGTCAGCCCGGACACCAGGTAGGCGAACACCAGCATCCCCGCGGCCCAGGAGGGACCGACGGGTGCGTGCAAGCGGTTACGGCGGATTTGACGAATCGCGATCGCCAGCGGCACGCCATAGAGCGCCAGCAGCACGGCCAGACCCGGAATTCCCATCGTGGCGGCCCACTGCGCGACATCGTTGTGCGCATGCTCCAGTCCGCAGAAATGCCGTGACGCGCCCTGGCAGTAGAGGCTGGCGTCGACCCGCGATTTGAAGGCCTCGATCCCCACGCCCGTGAACGGCGCCTCACGGAATGCATCCCATGCCACCGACCACAACGCCAGCCGCGCGCTGATCGGCTGGTCCACCTGGCCCTGCGCGTAACCCGCCACGTCCGCGTGCAACTGGTCGAACCGGAACTGCGCCGACAGCCACGGCACCGTCCACAACGCGGCCAGCAGCAGCGCCAGCGCGACGCCGGTCGCGCCCAGCCGCCACCCGCGATGCCGTGCTTCGTTGCCGGCAAGCAGCATCAGCACCACCAGCCCGAGACCGGGCAGCACGCCGCGGCTGCCACTGAGGATCACGGCAACCACGGCCAGTGCCACCAGCGCGGCCAGCAGCAACTGCATCGGGAACCCGTTGCGTGCCGGCCGGCAGAACACGCCCACCACCAGCAGCGCCAGCACGGCGTTCGCGAACACGATGGGGTTGGCCTCGCCGCCTGCGCGCTCCACGCCCCACGACGCCTGCGCCATCGAGATCGTGAATGCAAGCGCCAGTCCCGCCAGCGCGCCATACCAGAGACTCGTCGCGCGCATGCGCGTGGACCATGCCAGCCAGGCACACCACGGCAGCAGCAAGGCGCGCGAGGGATTGTCGAGCGCGGACAGGTCGGCGCCGCTGCCCCACATGGAAAGCGCGGCGACGGCCAGGACGGCCAGCGCCGTACCCAGCAGGAGATGCAAGGCACGCGGCGTGCGCGCGTCACGACCATGCCAGGCATCCGGCAGCGCCAGCAGTGTGGCCACCAGCATCAACATGGCGAACGCACCCAGTCCCTTGGGCACCACCAGCAAGGCAGGGGCACTGAATCCTGACAGCCACGCGAACACGCGCGCGACATCCTGTCGACGATGGCTCCTGCCTTGCATTGCCGTGGATCCTTCCCTGTGCGACGACACGTTCATGAAGGCAGCGTGTGCGAACCGACCATGACGACGGAGTCTGCACCTACTCCGTTCCCGCCACGTCAAGGCGAGGTGAACAGCGATACCCTGTCTTCGTCGTCAGTATCGCGCACTCAGGGAAGGGACCGTCAACAGTGCATCACCACGCGCGTGGTGTTACCGCGTACTGCTGCGCGAATCACGCTTTCCGCAGGACGGCGTAGAAGAATCCGTCCATATCGCATTCGCCCGGCAGCCGCTGTCGACCACCCCCATCGGCATGCCCCCACGCTTCATCGAGCGGCTCGACCAGCGCCGCGGCGTGGCGTGCGCGGAATGCCTCCAACTGCAGCGCATTCTCGGCGCGCAGGATCGAACAGGTGGTGTAGACCAGGCGTCCGCCCGGACGCAGCACCTGCCACGCGGCATCGAGCAGGCGTGCCTGCAAACGGGTGAGCGCCACCAGGTCGTCGGCACGCCGATGCAGCAGCACATCGGGTTGGCGGCGCACGATGCCCGTGGCGGAACAGGGCGCATCCAGCAGGACCGCATCGAACGGCTCACCGTCCCACCATGCCGAGGGATCGGCCGCGTCCGCGGGTTTCATGTCGGCCTGCACACCGACGCGATCGAAGGTCTCACGCACGCGCTGTAGCCTGCGCGCATCCACATCGATCGCCAGCAGACGCCGCGTGGGGTCGCGCTCGAGCAGATGCGCGGACTTGCCGCCCGGCGCCGCGCACATGTCCAGCACCCGCGCACCCGCGGGCAGCCCGTCCAGCAGGTCCGCCACGCGTTGCGCGGCGCCATCCTGCACCGACACATCGCCCTCGGCGAATCCGGGCAGGCCCGTCGCCGCCACCGGAGCGCGGAGCAGCAGCGCGTCCGGCACGCCGTCCGGAACTTCCGCCTCGATGCCCGCGTCCAGCAGCCGTTGCCGATAGGCGTCACGGTTGCCGCGCAGCCGGTTGACCCGCAACCACAGCGGCGCCTCCTGCTGGCTGACGGCGAAGATGTCATCGGCCTGCGCCGGCCAGTCCTGGCGCACCTGCTGTCGCAGCCATGCCGGCCACAGGGCATCGGACGGCGCCGCCGGCAGGCCCTCCCGCTGCGCGCGTCGCAGCAGCGCATTGACCAGCTTGTCCTGGTGGGGGCGGCCCAGAGCCCGCACGGCCTCGACGGTGGCCGACAGCGCCGCATGGGCCGGCAGGCCCATCACCACCACCTGGGCGAAGCCCACATGCAGCAGCGCGCGCAGTTCGTTCTCGCTGCGTCCCAGCGGCTTGGGCATCCAGGCCGCGAGGGCGGCGTCGCTGCGGGCACGGGAACGCAGCACCGCGAAACAGATCGCCTCGAGCAGAGCGCGATCGCGGGTGTCCTCCACCCGGGGGAGATTGGCCGCCAGTTCGGCCTTCAGCGAGCGGCCGCGATGCATCACCGCATCGACCACGCGGGTCGCGATGACCCGCACCGCGACGCCCGCCTGGGTGGTCACGGCGTCACCAGGTCGCGTCGGGCGTTGAGGTAGTCCGCCGCAGTGATCGCCTTGCCACCCTCGCGCTGGACCACACGCAACCGCAGCACGCCGCTGCCGCAGGCGATGTCCAGTCCTTGCCGGCCGGCGGCCAGCAGCGTGCCGGGCGCGGCGGTATGCGCCTGCTCCACCGCCACCGCGCCGTGGATGCGCAGGCGTTCGCCGGCGACCTGGGCTTCAGCGATGGGCCAGGGATTGAAGGCGCGCACCTTGCGCGCCAGCACGTCGGCCGGCTGCGTCCAGTCGAGCCGGGCTTCGGCCTTGTCCAGCTTGTGCGCGTAGACCACGCCGGTCTCGGGTTGCGGATGCGGCGGCAGGCGGACGCCTGCACGCAGCAGTCCGAGCGCATCGCGCAGCACCTGGGCACCCAGATCGGCCAGACGGTCATGCAACTGGCCGCCGGTTTCTTCGGGCCCGATGTCCAGGCTCTGCGCCAGCAGCACCGGCCCGGTATCCAGGCCGGCCTCCATCTGCATCAGGCAGACGCCGGTCTCCTCGTCGCCGGCCTCGATGGCGCGCTGGATCGGCGCCGCGCCGCGCCAGCGGGGCAGCAGCGAGGCATGCACGTTCCAGCAGCCGTACTGCGGGATGTCGAGCACCGCCTGCGGCAGGATCAGGCCGTAGGCCACCACGATCATCACGTCGGGCTGCATTTCGCGCAGTGCGTCCTGGGTCGACTTCTTCTTCAGCGACAGCGGCTGCAGTACGGGAATGCCGCGCTGGATCGCCTCCAGCTTGACCGGGGACGGCGTCAGCCCGCGCCCTCGGCCGGCGGGCCGGTCGGGCTGGGTGTAGACGGCCACCACTTCATGGTGGGCATGCGCGGCGCGCAGGCTGGGCACGGCGAACGCCGGCGTGCCGGCGAAGACGATTCTCATGGAGGCAGGGAATGGAAAATGGGGAACGGAGGATGGAAAGCGGCGGCACTGGCGGCGACGGGACCGCCGGCGCGGCAGCGAACCGTCATGCCCGGTTCCCCGTTCCCACCCCGCCGCCTTACGCCACGTGCTTGCGCTGCTTGGCCAGCTTCTTGCGCACCATCTCGCGCTTCAGCGGCGAGAGGTAATCGACGAACAGCTTGCCGTCCAGGTGATCCATCTCGTGCTGGATGCAGACGGCCAGCAGGCCGTCGGCCCGCAACTCCTGCGGCTGGCCCTGGCGGTCGAGGAAGCGCACGGTGATCTCGTCGGCGCGGGTCACGTCGGCGAAGATGCCGGGCACGGACAGGCAGCCTTCCTGGTACACCTGCTCGCCCGCCTTGTCGCTCAGCTCCGGGTTGATGAAGACCTGGGGCTGGTTCTTTTCCTCGCTGATGTCGATCACCATGAAACGCTGGTGCACGTCCACCTGGCTGGCAGCCAGGCCGATGCCCGGCGCGTCGTACATGGTCTCGAACATGTCGTCGAGCAGGCGCTGGAATTCGGCCGTCGTCACATTTGCGGCCTCCACCGGCACGGCCTTGGTGCGCAGGCGGGGGTCGGGG
>Ga0208958_1000469_pt1 | contig 48375 bp, 41 predicted proteins | sample RifOxyB1_FD_184032 | JGI IMG/M metagenome (GOLD analysis project Ga0208958, IMG submission 184032) | Soil microbial communities from Rifle, Colorado - Rifle Oxygen_injection B1 (SPAdes) | ecosystem: Environmental > Terrestrial > Deep subsurface > Rock core/Sediment | place: Rifle, Colorado...
CTGTATATGTTAAATCCTTACCAGAGAATTGACTATGTTGTGTTAAATCATAATCCCCTCTCCAGTGTATACCTTCATTCTCTGTCCATCCCCATGGAGCATTGTATTCAATATCAAATGCTTTTTTAGCATAGAATACTAATTTGTCTTGTGGATGTTCATAGAATCTAAGGTTATCTGTTTTCCTATACAATCCTTTGTAGAAATTCATTCTCTCCTCTTTCCAATATTCAAACCATTTCTCCATGTCATTAGGATGTACAAAAAATTCTAAATCCCACTGTTCAAACTCTCTAGTTCTAAATGTTAATTTGTTAGGAGTAACCTCATTTCTAAAAGCTTTACCAATCTGTGCAATACCAAAAGGTATTTGCATCCTAGTAGAATCTACAACATTCTTAAAATCTAAATATATTGTTTGACATGCTTCTCCTCTTAAATATGCTGTTTGTTTATCACCTTCTACAACACCAACCTCTGTTTGAAAAAGCATATTGTATTTTCTAGACTCGGTAAACTCCTTATTACCACAATTAGGACAATTCTCTTTTATATCTTCCTGTCTAAATCTTTGATGACACTTTTTACATTCAATTACCTCATCTGCAAATCCTTTAACATGACCAGAAGCTTCCCAAACCTTAGGATGTGTAATTATTGTTCCATCAATACCTACAACATTTTCTCTTTTATCTACTATATTCTTCCACCAGTATCTCTTTAAATTGTTTTTCATTTCTACACCAACAGGGCCATAATCGTAAAAGCCCCCTATACCACCATATATTTCAGAATTGGGATATATGATTCCTCTTCTTTTAGCTAATGCTGTTATCTTTTGGAGCATATCTTGTGACATACCTAATATTTCTTTATGTTAACTTTTGAATTATACAACATCTCTTTAGCAAGTGTAATTTCTGATATCATATTTGTTAATATGAAATCCAGTTATTAAAAGTAGATATGATATAATTCGGTACATAATTAGTTAATTTGATACTCCATATTTAATGGAAGAGTTACAGAAGAGTAATCTAGTTGGACAAAGAGAATTAAGAACAGAGAAGGTCAAAAAGTTAAAAGAGCTTGGTATTGAAGCTTACCCTGCAAAATCGTATAGGGAGTATTCAATTGGACATATAGTTGAAAATTTTGATAACTTTGAAAACAAAACGACATGTCTTGCAGGAAGACTTATGGCATGGAGAACACATGGTAAATTGATATTTGGAGATATAAAGGATCAAACAGGAAAAATACAATTAATGATTAAACAGGATTCACTTGAAGGTGATTTAAAGAAAGCTCATTTAGATTGGGATAACTTAGAACTACTTGATTTAGCAGATTTTGTTGAAGTACAAGGAGACATTATAAAAAGTAAAAGAGGAGAGATAACGATAATGACTAAAAATATTAGATTACTTACCAAATCTCTTCGTCCTATTCCTAAGAAATTAAAAAACAAAGAGCAGAAATTTAGAAGAAGATATCTAGATTTAGTAATTAATCCTGAAAGAGTAAAACTATTTGAAAGAAAAGCTAAATTCTGGGAAGTACAAAGAGAATTTCTTAAAAAGGAAGGCTTTATGGAAGTAGAAGTACCAGTACTTGAAAGTGTAACAGGAGGAGCAGATGCTAAACCCTTTATCACTCACCACAATGCACTTAATCAAGATCTCTTCTTAAGAATATCTACAGAACTGTATCAAAAGAGATTAATAGGGGGGGGGTATGACAAGATATTCACATTAGGACCAAATTTTAGAAATGAAGGTATGGATGATGAACATTTACAAGAGTATTACCAATTAGAATGGTATTGGGCATATGCAAACTATATGGACAATATGGAATTAGTTAAGAGACTTTTCTTACAGATAGCTAAAGAGGTGTATGGTAAAACAGAATTTACTACAAGAGGTCATACATTTGATTTAGCTAATGAGTGGAAAACATTAGATTACTCAGAAGTAATTAAAGATGCCTTTGGTGTAGATATCTTTAATGATAGTGATGAAAAGATACTAAAGGTAATTAAAGAAAACAAAATAGAGTTAGATGGAGATATTAATAGGAATAGATTAATTGATAATCTATGGAAAATCATTAGAGCTGAGATATCTGGTCCAGCATTTCTAATAAATCATCCTAAATTTGTTTCACCCCTATCTAAGGAAAGTAGTGAAAATAAACAATTAACAGAAAGATTCCAGGTAATAATAGCGGGAAGTGAATTAGGTAATGGTTACTCTGAGATAAATGACCCACAAGATCAATTAGAAAGATTCTTAGAACAGCAAAAACTTAGAGACTCAGGAGACGATGAAGCACAAATGCTTGATATTGATTTTGTAGAGATGCTTGAATACGGTATGCCTCCTACAAGTGGATATGGTCAAAGTGAAAGAATATTCTGGTTTATGGAAGATATCTCTGGTAGAGAAGGAACATTCTTCCCACAAATGAGAGTAGAGATAGAGCAAACTACAAAAAAGATATATGGTGAGAAATTAGGTAAATATATTGGTATAAAACCTAAAAAATAGAATATATCTAATAAGTTCTTTTTGTTTAAAGATGGAATCTATAAAGGATATATTAAAGGGGTTATCTGAAAAGAAGGATGAAAGTAAATCTCAGAAAGAGCTATTTGATACAGAGAAGTACTCTAAGAAATCTGTGTTAATAAATGATAAGCATAAATATATCTCTAAAGAGTATCAATATTATGGATTACACCTTGCAGGTAAGTTAGGTGATACTAAAAGAGTAACTATGTATATTAAATGGGCAAAAGAGAAACCAAGACATATATTAGAAAGAGCATATAGCTTTGCAATAGATTATCCATCTGCTAAAGACAGAAGTCGTATCTTTATATGGAAAGTTAAACAGTTGGAAGAGGAGATGAAGGCGAAGGAGTAGTCTTAAGAGAAGATATTTTTTCTAAAATCGTTTTCACAGCAATATCACCATCATCAGCAAAAAGTTTTGCAGCAGAAGCATACTCATGACCACCTCCACCTAAGCTTTCTGCAATCTTATCTACCTTTTGATATCCCTTTGTACTTCTGAATGATACTTGCCATTCATTCTCAGCTGTATATGAAGGTTTAACAATAAAGCCCCAATGTACACCCTGTATATGCCTAATTATATTATCTCTCATATGTGCCTGTGCACTATTTACTCCAGCTTTCTCTAAGTGATTCTCTTCAATCTGTTTTTTAGTAATGAATGTAATAGACATATCATCTTGTATAGTTAGATTTTTAATAAAGAGGGTTAATGGAAGTAATGTCTCAGGAGGAAATTTGCTACTTTTGTATGTAAAATCCTCTAAATCCAATTCATATACTCTTCTTAGTTCACTCATTAGTTGATAGGTAGAAGGTTTGGTATTTTCATAAAGGAATCTACCAGTATCTGAAACAATCCCTATCTGTCCTAATTCAGAAATCTCTTTAGTAATATTAAATCTCTTACCCATAACATCTTTACAAATATATAGAACTTGTTCAGTAGTAGAACTCATATTGTTATTTATACTTACATCAGAATGATCAGTTTGTGTATCATGGTGATCAATAATTGCAACTTTAGCTTTAGTTAATTGGACAGTATCTTCATTTGTTACACACATATCCCAACTACCAGCATCCATTAATATTATTAAGTCCTCATTTTCAATATCAATCTTTCGTACAATTTTTAAATCATTCATAAAAGGGAGATTTTGTGTAGGAGATTGTCTAGATTTAAATACAACATTCTTTTTCGGATATATAGTATTAATGAAGTTCTTTAATATTAAAGAACTACAAAACCCATCAAAATCAGGTCCTTTATGTGTAAGTATCAATATATTCTGTGATCTCTCTATTAATTTTTTTAATTCTTTGTTTTGTTTTTGCACTTTTAAAAGTATATCAAAAAAGCTCTACCCTTAATATTAATATACTAACTTGATTATGATGTATATGCAGAATATAATAGAAATATGTATTAATAAAGGACATTTTTAATTTTAAATATACTTAGATGTTAGATATAAAGAAAATAGTTGAAGAGAGAGAAATTGTAGAAAAAGGATTACTTAAAAGAATGAATCCTTCTGATTTAGATTTAGATACAATAATTACTCTTTACAATAAAAAGAAAGAATTAATAAGATCCTTTGAAGAAAAAAGAGCACAACAAAACAGCTTTAATAGTAAGATGGCTCAAACAGAGAAAGGAACAGAGGAATTCCTTAAATTGGTTACTGAGTTAAAAGTATTAGCAACAGAAGTTAAGGATTTAGAAGAAAGATTAAATGAAACAGATAAAGAATTAACACAAAAGTTAGAAGTACTTCCAAATATACCAGATGAAGATGTAGTAGCAGGAGGAAAAGAGAATAACCAAGAGATAAAAAGTGTAGGTAGTAAACCACAGTTTACATTTGAAATAAAAGATCATGTCCAATTAGGAGAAGATTTAAAACTATTTGATTTTGAAACAGCTACCAAACTCTCTGGCTCAAACTTCTCTATGTATACAGGCATGGGTGCAAGATTAGAATGGGCCCTTATTAACTACTTCATCGATGAACATATTAAAGATGGATATGAAATGATAATACCACCACATATTGTAGGAGAAGAGTCTGGATATACTGCAGGTCAATTACCTAAGTTTAAGGAGGATGTGTATTGGTTAGATAATACAAATCAATTCCTTATCCCTACAGCAGAGACAGTTCTTACAAATATATTTAGAGATGAGATAGTTGATGAAAAAGATTTACCTAAGAAGTTCTTTGCATATACCCCCTGCTATAGAAAAGAAGCAGGTAGTTACAGAAACAATGAAAGAGGATTAATAAGGGTACATCAATTTAATAAAGTAGAGATGTATCAATTTACAACTAAAGAGAAAGCAGATGATGCGTTTGAAGAGTTAGTATCAAAGGCAGAAAAGTTAGTAGAGGGATTAGGATTACATTACAGAATAAGTAAATTAGCAGCTGGAGATTGTTCAGCAGGTGCAGCGAGGACATATGATATTGAAGTATGGTTACCAGCAATAGGGCAATATTACGAAGTAAGTTCTGTATCAAATGTACGTGAGTATCAATCAAGAAGAGGTAATATGAGGTACAAACCTGTTAATGGAACTAAAACAGAATATCTACAAACCTTAAATGCATCTGGTCTTGCGACAAGCAGATTAATGGTAGCATTAGTTGAGACATACCAACAACAAGATGGAAGTATATTAATACCTGAGGTATTAAAAAAGTATATGGGTGTAGATAAAATTGAGAAGAGGTAATCACAATGAATTACATATTAGGATTTCTTCCAGATGAAGAGTCTAATTACAAAATACGAAAAGTAATAGGGGAGGTAGGGATGGTATTTGATGATTTTGGTATACCTGTTAGATGGGTTAAACCTCAGACATATCATGTCTCATTATATTACCTTGGTAATAATGATTCCTTTATTAAAAGATTCTTTTTAAAAAGAAAACTCTCTAAAATACAATTCCCTTCATTTGATATCTCCCTAGGTAATGTAAAGGTTGGTATATCAAGAAGTTATAGGGAGCTAATATATATTGATTTAAAAGAGGGTGGTGAACAGTTAAGAGAATTGCTATTAAAAGTTAGAAAAACATTGGGAGGAGATGATGTCTCTATGTTTGTACCCCATCTTACAATTGGGAGGATAAATAAGGATTTGTCTGACGAGGAGAGAAGGAATGTAATTAAAGATATTGGTAATATATCAGGGAAACTTAATACAGGAAAAATAAAGTTTAGAGTAAATGCAATGTATTATATAGAGAGTAAGGATGGTGTTTATTCACTGAAGATGAAGTTTGATGCTTTACCATAAATATCTTTGTAGTCATTTGTATAAATAGCTTGTTTATTTCTCTTAAACCAGGTCTTCTGTCTTTTAACATATGCTATTGTATTTTTGTATATATCCCTTTTTACATCATCTAAAGATATTTTCTTTTCGAAATACTCTTTAAATTCAATATACCCAATACTATTCATACCTCTATCTTCGTATGTATAGCCTTTATTAAGTAAGGATAATACTTCATTCTCTAAACCATTTTTAAACATACTTTCAATCCTCTGTTCTATTCTTTTACTTAATATATCCTTAGGAGTATCAATTACAAAATATATATGATTAAGAGGAGTACCCTTCTTACTATTTATACCATTTCTTTCAATAACTCTTATCAATCTATATCTATTTTGTCTGTCACTCTCATTAAGAGATGAAATATATTTACTTGCTAATTGTTGTAATTCACTTAATGATTTATCTTCTAAATCTTTTTTAATTACACTTTCTTTTTTTAAATCGTAGTTAAACACAATACTATCGATGTACAGTCCTGTACCACCTACTAGGATAGGGATAGATTCCTTTTGAGTATCTAATACCTTCTGTACATTCTGTTGATAATCAAACAGTGTAAAACTATCTTTAGGATCTACAAAATCAAAAAGGAAATGTTTAATACCATCTATTGTAAATACTGTATCTGAAATACGTTCATGGGGTATTGGTTTTGCAGTCCCTATACTCATCTCTCTATATACCTGTCTTGAATCTGCATTAATAATATATCCATTTAAATCCTTAGCTAGCTGTAATGCTTTATCAGACTTTCCTGAAGCTGTAGGTCCAGCAATTACAATTATCTTTCCATTGTAAGTAATCATTTTAGGATATATTTAGAAATCCAGTACAATGACCATACACCTGCTATTGTAGAGAGTATGGATATTGCAATAACGGCCTCTGTTTGTACAGATACAAAGAGTAATGTAGAGAGTCCTAGTAGTAAGAGAAATATTGTTTGTTTTACACTATCTGAGAAGTACTCTTTCATAATGAAGGATATATTAAATCCTTTCATATCTTTTTTAGAAATATAAAAACCTACTAATATTCCTAAATTACTAACAAGTAATATTGAGGTTATTATTGGAATAATTCTAAATATTTCTGTTATAGGTATTTTAAAGAGAGAAACAATGTATATACCCATTACATTGAATATTGCAGCAACAATAAAGGATAGGGTAGAGAGTATTAATAATTGTTTGTTTTTTGTTGCAGAGTAAATAACTAATAGGGATATACCAAGTATAGAAAGTAGTAAGAATATTTCCATATTCTTTTCATACATACTCCAATTGTTTGTAATATTGTTTATAAGGTTCATATTTTTAATGATTTGTTTACGTAAGCTACATAGTATTTTGATAATGATAGGGCAAAATTACCAACTATTATTAAAAGTAATAGGTCGGAAGAGAATATCTTAATATATCCAGTTCCTAAAATCATTGATACTGCAGCAATTAAAGCTATTAATGTTGTTACAACTATTCTAGATTCAGTATTCTCAACAATTATTCGTAGTATTGCTACCATTGTTATTACTTCAACTGCAAGAAGGAATATATCTACAGGAGTTTCTGTAATCTTAAGATATGATATCCATGCAGAAATTGTAATAATGGTTGAAAGTCCAGAAATTACTAATATATTCTTTGTGGTCTTATCAACGATTAGTAGATATGCGTAGATAAGTACTATTGCTAAAAGGATACCCTCTGTGAGTTTAATATAATCTATTTCTGCCATATCAATTGGTATATCTGTTTCGCTATTTGTTGAATAGTTCACAGGTACAACCCCAGAGTTATACAAAAGACTGATTATGAAAGCTTGATCTTTTTCAGTAGCAGATACTGGAACGGGAAACAAGTTACTTTGATCTGCAGGTATTTGAACAGGTGTGACAAATCCATCTATAGATACTCCAACCGTTTGTCCTGTATTGTCTTTAAGGAAAGTCTCCCATTCACCACTCCATGGCCAAGTTTTGAATAGGGCAAAATATGAGTATGTATTGCCTGAATTTTTTAATTGAGTTATATATACATTCCTAAATGTTTCCCTTGTAAACTCTGTTTTATCATAGTTAGAATCTAAATATGGTGCTAATGGATCATCAGCATTTTCATAGTCTACATCTGCTTTTCTAGTAACAATATTTACTAAGAAAGGAGATTTAACTAAGTAATCTATATTTTCTCTACTCTTTGATGTTTGTACTGACACTTTTAAATAGTCTTTACTATCTTCTTCATATGCATACATAGAAGTTTTTTCTACACCATACTTACTTAATCTCTTGTATATGATTGATTTGATTCCCTCAATATCATCATCTTTTCTAATACTTTTTGAAGTATCTAGTTCTAATACATACTCTTTTGCCCAGTAGAGGGAATTCTTATTTACAAGATCATATGTAGAAGATGAAGATACTCTTTCGGTAAGAGGAAGGGATATTAAAATTAGTGCTAATATAGCTGAACTAAGAAGTATTAAAAGGATATAACTTAGAAATCCTTTTAGATTGAATTTTTTAGTTGAGAGTTTTGGAAGTTTAAATCTTTTCATTGTATTAAAGTAGATCTGAATCTTTACCTATTATCATAATCTTGTCCTTTATTAATGCATTCATTAAGATAGGGTCTTTCTTTTTCTTACCAAAATCATAATCATCTACAGTCATAGCAACAAATTTTATTACTCTACCTAATTCTTTTTCTAAGCTATTAACTACGGAAGAGAGTTCTCTTATTTTCATATTACCAATAAAAAGCATATCTACATCTTCCTTATCTTGATATTTTCCTTTTAGGAATGCATCAGTTACTATTGCTACCTTTATACCTTCAACAGGAGATAGAGATGAGTAGAGTAATTTACCAATGCTTGATTCTTTAAAAAACATTCCTCTAAGTTCCCATATTATTGGACAGTCCTTATCTATTGTATATACAATTTTGTTACCATCTTTTACAGATTTAAGAATACCTGCACTTTGTAGATTAAGTAATTCTCTTCTTACAGCATTTATTTCTTCATCTAAATCTCTTACTAAACCACGAACATGAAATGCTGATTTGATATCAGACATATATGTCTCTAAAATTCTTAATCTCACTTTCGATATAAACAGTTTTTTTAGCATGTCCCGTATTAATATATATTAAATAGGCTCTTTCGAACCATGGGGCATTTTATTGCTCAATTATAGCAAATTTTCCTTGTGAACGAGGCATAGCAGTTATCCATACTCTTCCTCTGTTAAATTGTACTTCATTTCCATCCTTGTCATAGTATGTAGTTCTGTCCGTTCTAGCAATCTTTTTCCATCTTCCTTCCGTTATTTTCCCATCAATTAAATATATGGATTTACCTTCTCCAATAGTATCAATAATTACTCTACCTTTTTCATCATAGGTTGGAGTCATTGTTACTTCTTGTATAATTACATTTTTTGAAAATAGTTGTGTATTTGTTTCTTGATCAATATCAATCTTACCGCCAGTCTCTTTAAGGTAGCTATTTGTAGTACTGTCATATGTCCATACTGTGTCATATGCGCCACGGTTATTTAGTCTTTCATAGAAAGTAACTTTTACTTTAGTCCTAGTGCCTCTCTCTTCAACTTTTGCATCTGGTTTAAATTTCCATGCTTCTATCTTTGGCATACCCCCCCAATTTAATTTCTGTGCATATTCCCATGCAGCTGTTACAGAGGAATACTCATTATGTGGTGCATATCTTCTTCCATCATTCCATCTCCAAGCACCAATGGTAGCTATCTTTTTAATATCATATTTGTACAAATTGTCACATGCGTCAGTTTTAGGATTCTCAGTATCTGCACATCCATCATATATGTATAGAGGATCATATGGGCTTAACCATTCAATATAGTATTGTCTCGAACTTCTAATTGGTCCTACCTTTTTAGGGGCTTGGGACCAATATATAGCCATATATCTAGTTATTCCAGATTCTGCTAACGCTTCATATACAACATCTGCACTATTTAATCCTGATTGTGGTCTAGCATCTACATGATTATTAGTCATTACTGCAACAGGTCTTTTAGTTTGTAATAGTTTCATTTCTGTTTTAGTAAAGAGTATTCCATTCAATGTGCTTTGTTCTGTTCTTGGTTCTGTTGGAGTAGGTATTGGTAAAGCACTAAATTCAAAAGCCAATGCTTGAGGTATTAAGTACTCACTGTTTAAGCTGATAACTTGAGAGGGTTTCTTGTATGGTTTTACTTTGTATATTCCAAAGTAATAAAAGGAGGCTGTACCAAGTGCAAGTAGAACAGCAAAGGTTATTAATATTGGTAACCATATTTTTTTATTAAAGATTTTCTTCTTTGGTAATTCGCTTTTTATATCTTCAGAAGGTATTGGGGTAGTTTCTTCCATCTTTATCTCTATTTTTCCAACCTTATCTGTCATATTTAATTCTTTTGCCATTTCGTTACTGTTTCTAATTAGGATATATATAATTTACCACTTGGTGTATGTAATGTTAAATCTTTCTACATTATCTACCTTATGCTATCATTTATATATCAATTTACCTTTTCTAAAATGAGAAACAAGATGTTTTTGTATTTGGTAGTTTTATTCTTAAGTACACTTCTTCTTACAGGTTGTACTAAAAAAGAAGAGGTGGTAGAAGAAGAGAATCCGGATTCAGTTGTTAAGGAAGATAGTGGTGAGGAGGAAAAGGTCGTAATAGAGAAGGAAGATCTGGGATATGTTTCTAACCCAGAGGATTTTAAAAATGAGAAACAGGTTTTTGGTCAGAGTAATGAATTTGAATATACTGTTGAAAGTATTAAGGATGGTAGTCAGAGTGGATATCATGATTTTGAATTTGTAATTTCATCGACGGAGGAGGGTGCAACGACACCTTTTTTTACAGTTGAACCTGTACTAACAAAGGGTGTTGTAAGAGTAACGATAAAGAATGTTGTTGGTGATAACAGTGATATAACACATACTAAAGGAATTGTTGTTGAGAAGGGGGCAATTACTGGAATATCTCGTATTGTTACATCATTAGAAAATACAAGGATATATGAAATAGGGGTACTTGCTTCTAACGGTTTCTTTGTTGAGCAAACTCAAGATAGTGATGGTACATGGATATTTTCTGTTAAGGTAGAATATGATTCTGAATATACAAAACCTACTGTAGATTACGGTAGTACAGATTTTAGTAGTGATGAACAAAGTATAGAGGGTATGGTTTCGGCAGATGGGGCGAAGATTACTACATACTCATATAGTGTATCTGGTGGGGTACTGCGATTTGTATTTGATGTAGCAAGTGGAGCATCGAATCCAATACCTTCTGTAAGTGCAAGTTACGATTCAGGTAATTCATTGGTAGTAACATTTGAATCTTTAGCGTCTGATAAGGTGTCTACTTGGGGAAAGAGCATTGCTCTTCCTGGTGGGGTTAGTATCGCAGTTAGTAGAACTGGTGAATCTTCAGTGTATCAATTTAATGGTGTTAGTGGAGCTAAGCCTTTTAAATTAAGTGCTACACAGAGTCCAAATCAAGTAATTGTTGAGATTAAACTTTAGTACATACGAATATGATATCTAGAGAAAAAGCACTTGAGCTATTAAATACATACGTTAAAACAGAATGGTTAAAACTTCATATGAGAGAGAGTGAAATCATTATGATTGGTTTAGCTAAAGAGTTCGGTGAAGATGAATATACGTGGGGTTTAGCAGGTTTACTTCATGATTTAGATTTTGACTATGTAAACAAAGATCCACAAAGACATGTTCTAGAATTTGATTCTGTACTTCAGCTTGAGGGTTTAAATATTGGTGATGATATTCCAAGAGATGTATATCACGCTATTAAAGCTCACTATGAGAGTCATCCTAAAATTGATGAGAAAAGAGAGAGTAAGATGGACTTTGCACTTTCAGCTGCAGAAAATCTAAGTGGTTTTTTAGTTGCTTGTGCATTAGTAATGCCAGATAAAAAGATTGGTTCTGTACAGGTTGAGTCTGTAATAAAGAAATTAAAAAAGAAAGATTTTGCGAAAGCAGTAAGTAGAGAATATATATATGATATTGAAAAAACGGGTATATCTTTAAACAGATTTATTGAAATAGCACTAGTACAGATGAATAGTATTGCTGATGAAATAGGGCTTTAGTATAATTTTTGTACGGGGTGTAGTTCAGATGGCTAGAATGCTTGCATGGGGTGCAAGAGGTCGCTCGTTCAAGTCGAGTCACCCCGATATATGTATTTAATACTGCCTTTAAATTGAACAATATTGCTAGAAGAGTAACAAGATATTTAATTGTAGTAGCAGGTTTAGTATTAATTGTGTTGGGTTATGTCCTTTATAACTATTACAATACTGATAAGTCTTCATTAGTTATTAATCAACCAACAGGTGATTTTACTTGTGAAGATCTCTATGATGAGATAGAGAACGATATTGATAATGCAAATTACTGTAATACAGATACTGATTGTGAGATATTAATGCTAGGTGGTTGGTATGTAGATTTTGGTTGTTATCATTTTATTAATAAAGATGTAGATCAAGAGCAATTCTTCCGAAAGATGTCTATATACAAAGAAAAGTGTAGTCAGGTAATAAATGAATGTGCACCATCTCCAGATGCGAAGTGTGAGTTAAATAGGTGTGTTCCAAAGGGAGGAAATAATTAAAAAGTACTCCTCGGAATCTTCTTTCTGTTGCTTATAGTTCATGAGTATGTTTGTTAAGTAAAAGTGGAGTATAAAGATTGTATCTTTATACATAATAGGGTAATCTAAAATGTGGTTGAATATAGATTGCCCAGCTTAAATATCATAATGAAAGTTGCATTCAAAAAAGGCTTGTCAATAACTAGGATTGTGTTGGTTTTCATTATGGTCGTACTCGGAATAGACCTTTTTGGGTTACTTAGATTCAGTATTGCAGCTCAGAGTTGTCCAATATCAGGAGTTGTTTCTTCTACTATTACATTAACTCCAATTGTAGGAGATAGTGTAATTGATTGTAGTGGAGTTGATATCACGGTTGCTAGTGGTGGGGAAATTATCATAGGAAGTTATAAAGTTTCTGATAGCAACAGTGATAATGATATGGGGGTTGTATTAAAAGTTCAAAATCTTACTATAGAAAGTGGGGGAAAAGTAACTGCAGATGGAATGGGATATACATCGGTAGATGTTGACAGTGCAGGGATACCTGCAGACTCATTAGGATATACAGGAGGCTCTGGAGGTGGATATGGTGGTGCTGGTGGGCAGGGTTTAGAAGATGGTATAAACCTGTCTCCTACACCAGGTATACAGTATGGTAATGCATACTCTCCGTTACTTCTTGGTGGAGCTGGTGGAAATGGGGGAGATGGTGGTATCGGTGGGAATGGAGGTGGGGCAATTAAGATTGAATCGACTGGTACAGTTAGAATAGATGGATCTCTTTCAGCAAACGGACTTAGTGGACAGGTTGGTACTGCATCTGCAGGTGGTGGTGGTGCCGGTGGAAGTATATGGGTAGATGCTAACATTCTTGCAGGGGTAGGGGTAGTCGAGGCTAAGGGTGCTGGTACAAATGAAGAGGCTGTCTACCCAGGTGGTGGTGGAGGTGGTGGTAGAATCCTTATGTTCTCACATACAAGTAACAATTTCTCTGGTTTAGTTTCTGTTGAACCAGGTGTAACATCTATTACTCAGGATGGGGGGGTTGGTTCTCAAGTAGGTCCTACTACTATACCCAATACTCCTACAGTACTTGAGCAGTTTGCAAATGATGGAGCCACTGAGATTGCAACAGGAGGGGTTACAACTAATACAACAGTAGTTCTCTCGACAAATCTAATAGATGCAGATGCTTCTGATACATTGTATGTTCAAATCGAATTAAGACCTCTTGGAGAAGCATTTACAAATGTTGCTACGCATACCCAGAGTCCTCCCCTATCTAATCCAAAGAATTGTACAGCAGGAGTATCATATGATTGTGGAAGTATTGTAATAAATAATCTGTCAAGAAACACTTCATATCACTGGCAAGCTAGGGTAAGAGATAATGCTGGTGGTATTACAAGTTGGGTATCATTTGGAGGTAATACTGAAGACAGTGCAGACTTTATTGTTTCTGGAACAGCAAATGTAATATCTTTAGAGAGTGGTAATAGCCAAAGTGGAACTGTAGGTACAGAACTTTCATTACCACTGGTTGTAAAGATTGTGGATGGAAGTGGGATTCCATCAGAGGGATATACTGTAACATGGCAGGTAGTAAATGGTATGGGGGGAGGAGTCTTTCTTGATGGTACAACTACTCAGACCAATGCTCAAGGATTAGCCCAAAATCGATATCGTGTTGGTATAACAAGTGGTACAAATACGGTTAGGGCTATAGCCACAGGACTAACTGGATCTCCTATTACTTTTACTTTAACAGGTATACCAAGCACTATACATCATTTTGATATTTCATCTCCACAGTACGCTATTGTAAATCAAGCCATAGGGAACGTTACAATAGTGGCAAAAGATATATATGGAAACTCTATCACCAACTATAGTGGGACACCAACTTTAATACCTGTGAATATTAATTCGCCATATGCACAGTTAAGTGGTACCCTATCTCCATCTACAGCCACATTCTCATCCCAAGATACAATAGTAATTTCGAATCTTACATATAACACAGTAGAGAGTATGAAGATTCAAGTACAGGATGGTTCTGCAATAGGTAGATCGAATAGTATTGCGATTGTAAATAGTTTGGGTAGTTGTCCAGATGCAGATGGAATAATAGATACAAACCAAACTTGGACAGCAGATGCAACAAATAAGGGTATATTTGATTGCTCTGGTATGAACATTCAGGTAACCAATAGTGCAATATTAACTTTAGTTTCATTTGATTCAGGGGATACAATATATACAAATGATTTTGGTACAACAGTTATTTCAAGCAACTTAACTGTAGATTCAGGTTCCAAAATAACTAGTGATGGACAAGGTTATGCAGCAGGAAGAGGACCTGGAGCAGGTGCTGGTGGTTACTGTTGGGCAAAAGGCCCATCTTATGGAGGGTATGGTAATGGTTCAAGTGGTGGTGGTTCAATATATGGGAGTGTATATGAACCAGATGCTTTGGGTAGTGGTAGTGGAACTCAGTATGGAGGTAGTAAGGGGGGAGGGGCGATAAAGTTAGTAGTGTCTGGTACAACAACAGTAAATGGAACAATATCCTCAAATGGAGGTCAAACCTCAGGTGATTGTAATACTGGGGGATCTGGTGGGAGCATCTGGATAGATACCAATGAGTTGGTTGGAAGTAGTACTACACTGATTACTGCATTAGGTAAACCAGGAAATGGTAAACCTGCAGGAGGTGGTGGTGGTGGAAGAGTAGTGTTGTACTACAATACGACAGCAATAGATATACCAACATATGTATCTACAGGAAAAATATCAACAGCTGGTGCCTCATCAGGAGGATATACATCAGGAGCAGGAACTGTGTATACAGAGCAGAAAGGTGTAGATACAGTAAGGGGTGGAAATCTTTTGATAGATAATAATAGTCTTGATGGAAAGTCAGCTGGGTTAATAGAAGGGTTATACAATTTTAAAACGATTCGCTTGACTAGGAAGGGACACTTAACCATCTTGGGTAATAACTCTAGACTAGAAGTAGGTTCTAATAGTGTATTAATAGGAGATTCAACAAAACCTGATTTACTAGTAGAAGGAATCTTTAGTTATACAGGAGCAGAGACTTTAAATATAAATGGAGTCAACTTAGGAATAAAGGGGGATATTACAGGTGTACAAAATATCTCGATGGGAACTACATTGAATGGAAGTATGAGCATTTATGCAAATACTTGGGCACACAATAGTAGTAATCAATATTCATTTGGAAATATAGAGGTTGGTGCATTGGGAATCATGAATCTTGTATCATATGATTCGGGAGACACCAACTATACAAATGACTATGGAGTAACAATTAACGCGGAGAATATAACAGTGGCAGTTGGCGGAACAATAAGTGGAACCGGATTCGGTTATGCGCAAGGAAGAGGACCTGGTGTTGGAGGAGGTGGTTATTGTTGGGCAAAGGGACCATCCCATGGGGGGTATGGAAATGGAGAGGGAGGAGGAGGTTCAATATATGGAAGTGTATATGAGCCAGATGCTTTAGGAAGTGGGACTGGAACACAATATGGTGGTACAAACGGAGGTGGTGCAATAAAGCTTGTAGTATCAGATACACTTACTGTAAATGGAACGATAGCTTCTGATGGGGGTAATTTGGCTCCCACATGTAATACTGGAGGAGCTGGTGGAAGTCTATGGATAGATACAAATGTTCTTACTGGTGGAGTAAGTATGTCAATATCGGCTAGGGGAATACAAAAATCCGTAGGTGCAGGTGGTGGTGGTAGAATAGCTTTATACTATAACTCAACTACGCGAGATATAGCTTCAGATGTTTCAAGTGGGAAGATAACTACATCTGGTTCTTCTGCAGGAGGATATACATCAGGAGCAGGAACTGTGTATACAGAGCAGAAAGGTGTAGATACAGTAAGAGGTGGAAACCTTTTGATAGATAATAATAGTCTTGATGGAAAGTCAGCTGGGTTAATACAGGGCTTTTATCAATTTAATAGCATAAAATTAAGTAGAAAAGGGCATTTAGATGTTCTAGGTAATTCGTCATATTTAGTGTTAATTTCTGGTTCAGGAATAGTAGGAGATGTCACAGTACCAAAGATAACTTCAGAAGGAACAATAGTCTATACGGGTAGTGGAGTATTGAATATAAATGGTGTTGATTTGGGAGTAAAAGGAGATATTGCAGGTGTGAATTCTGTCCTTATCGGAGGTAGTCAAACAGCAGGTATGACATTGTATGCAAATACTTGGGCACACAATAGTAGTAATCCCTATGAGTTTGGTGACATAACTGTAGGTGGTTTAGGAACAATGACATTAGTATCATATGATTCAGGAGATACCGACTATACAAATGACTATGGAACAGTAATAGAAGCAAGTAATTTAACAGTTGATAGTGGCGGTATAATAACTGCAAATGGTTTAGGTTATGGTGTTACAAGAGGGCCGGGGGCAGGAACCAATGCATACTGTTTGGCAAAGGGTCCATCTCACGGTGGATATGGAAATGGAGAGAGTGGTAGTGGATCTATCTATGGAGATGTATATGAACCAAGAAGTTTAGGAAGTGGAACAGGTTCTTTGTATGATGGATCTGCGGGTGGTGGGGCAATAAAGTTAGTGGTATCAGGTATAACCACTATAAATGGAACAGTATCTGCAGATGGGGCACCAGCAAAAACATGTAATGCAGGTGGTAGTGGTGGAAGTATATGGGTTAATACAAATAGCCTATCATTAGGTGCAAATGCATTAATTTCCGCACAAGGGAAAGCAGGAGTGGCTTCAAGTGGTGGTGGAAGAATAGCACTGTATTACAATACAGTATCAATAGATATTCCAACATATGTATCAAGTGGAAAGATAAATACATTTGGAGCAAATGGTGGTGGGTATATCTCAGGATCTGGGACAATATATACAGAACAGAAAGGTGTAGATGCTGTAAAGGGTGGTAATCTTTTAGTTGATAATAACAATCTAGATGGAAAATCAGCAGGATTAATATCAAGTTCGTACCAGTTTGCTAGTATTAAGCTGACAAGGGAAGGGCATACTGATATCGTTGGAAATGATTCTACATTAACGTTAAGTTCAAGTTCTGGAATAACAGGGGATGCAACAGTACCAAAGATAACTTCAGAAGGAACAATAGTCTATACGGGTAGTGGAGTATTGAATATAAATGGTGTTGACTTGGGAGTAAAAGGAGATATTGCAGGTGTGAATTCTGTCCTTATCGGAGGTAGTCAAACAGCAGGTATGACATTGTATGCAAATACTTGGGCACACAATAGTAGTAATCCCTATGAATTTGGTGACATAACTGTAGGTGGTTTAGGAACAATGACATTAGTATCATATGATTCAGGAGATACCGACTATACAAATGACTATGGAACAACAATAACTGCAGATAATATTACGGTAAATACTGGAGGGAAAATAACATCAGATGCATTGGGATACGCACCTGATATAGGTCCTGGTGCAGGCTCTGGTGGATATTGTTGGGCAAAGGGTCCCTCGCATGGAGGGTATGGTAGTCAAGATGGCGATGGTGGAAATGTTTATGGAGATGTTTACAATCCAACCTCACTTGGTAGTGGTAGTACTTCTCAGTATGGTGGAAGCCCTGGTGGTGGTTCGATAAAGTTGTTAGTCTCTGGAACTACAACAGTAGATGGAACAATATCTGCAAATGGAGGAAATACATCAGGAGATTGTAATACAGGAGGTGCAGGTGGAAGTATCTTGATAGATACAGGCCAATTAAATGGTGGAAGCAGTATGTTAATATCTGCTAGAGGCTTAGAAAAGGGGGCAGGAGCAGGTGGAGGTGGTAGGATAGGTTTACACTACAATACAACATTAATAGATATTCCAATATATGTATCTACTGGAAAGATAACTACATCAGGTTCTTCTGGTGGTGGATATATTTCAGGTGCAGGAACAATATATGCAGAGCAGAAGGGTGTAGATACTGTAAACAAGGGTAGTTTGTATATTGACAATAGTAATCAAAATGGACTGTACTCTTCATTGATAGAAGATATGTATGAGTTCAAAAATATATATTTAACAAGGAGCGGACATCTAAAGATAATTGGAAATGCATCTATTCTCACTGTACCATCAAATAGCACATTAATAGGAGATGCCTCTATACCAAAGATTAGTGCAGAAGGAACGATTAACTATACTGGAGAAGGGGTATTAGATATAAAAAGTATTGATTTGGGAATAATGGGAGATATCATTGGTGTAGAAGATATAAGTGTAGGAGTTGGTCAAATAGGAGGTTTAACCCTTTATGCTAATACATGGGCTCATAATAAAGACATTCAATATACATTTAGGGATATTTCAGTTGGTGCTTTAGGAACGATAGCATTAGTATCATACGACTCAGGAGATACCGATTATACAAATGACTACGGAACAGTAATTACAGCGGAAAATATAACTGTAGATGAAGGAGGAAAAATAAGTGCAAATGCGTTAGGATATGCTCCAGCGAAGGGTCCGAGTGCTGGGTCTAATAGTTATTGCGATGCGATTGCTCCATCACATGGTGGTTTTGGAAGTGGCTCGATTGGTAATGGAATAACATATGGAGATTTGTATGAACCTATTACACTGGGAAGTGGTTCTGGAGATTTCTATGGTGGAACAGCCGGAGGTGGAGCTATAAAGCTGTTGGTTTCTGGAGTTACAACTCTTAATGGAGCTATCTCTGCCGATGGTGGTAATAGTGCTGGAGATTGTAGTACTGGTGGTTCTGGAGGGAGTATATGGATAGACACAAATGAGTTTATAGCTGGTAATAATGTTTCAATATCAGCAAAAGGTGCATCTGGAAATGGTAATTCTAGAGGATCTAGTGGTGGCGGTAGGATAGCCTTGTACTACAATACAAGTAATATTCTGGATATGCAGGCATATATATTAAATGGTACGTTTAATACATATGGGGTCTCTTCTGGTGGATATGTCTCTGGTTCAGGAACAGTATATGTTGAAGACAAATCTACATATGAATCTAAAAAAGGAGATTTATATTTAGAAAATATTGATAGATATTCTAGAGTTATGGATTTTGAAGGGAAGGAATACTTCTTTAATAATATATATATAGGGGGAAATCTACAATCCAAGATACTTGGAAATACCGAGAATAATATGGGGACAGTTTTTAACTTAACTGGAGATTTTACACTCGAAAGTGGGGCATTCTTAGATGGTATTGGTCAAGGATATCAAGCGACATTAGGACCAGGTGCTGGTAATAGTGGTACAGGTCTCTCAGGGGGAGCAGGTGGAGCCCATGGTGGTAGTGGTGGTAATAGTTTTACTGATACAGGAGGGACCGTAGTTGGAGGTGTATTCTATGGTAATCAGAGACAACCAATTACTTTAGGTTCTGGAGGAGGAAATTCGGGTAGTAGTGCAATAGGTGGAAGTGGTGGAGGAGCTATCTCAATATTGGCAAAACAAGGAATTGCAAAAATATTTGGAACAATAAATGTGAGTGGTACAAATGGAGCAGTCTCAGGTACAGAAGGGGCAGGAGGTGGTGCTGGAGGAAGTATATACATATACTCCAATAGCTGTGATATATCAGGTGTATTAAGAGCAAATGGAGGAGATGGTGGAAGTGCAACCTTTGGAGGAGGAGGTGGTGGTGGTGGAAGGCTTTCCGTCTTGTATATAGAGGGACCATGTGACTATCAAGGATCAACAGAAGTTCTAGCAGGTGTGAGTACAACAGCACAAAGTGGTCAAGTTGGTACATTCCCAACAACTCCTAACTCCATTCCATACCCAACTGGATTAAAGAATCAGTTTGAATACATAGGTGTTCTTGGTGTTGGGGATAGTAATGTTTTGGGTATAGATAGTGAAGATTCCATTCTTGGTGTTGGAGATAGTTCTGTTGAGGTCCCAATTCCTGTTGGTGGAATAATAAATGGTAATAATGTTGTATTAAAATCAGACATATTAGATGCAGGAGCATCGGATCTTACTCCAAAGAGTTTAAAGATACAGGTAGAAGTAAAAAAGGTTGGTGAAATTTTTAATGGAGCAACCGATATCTTCGAATCAGACGTACAAACATACACTGGTGGTAGTGCAATAACGATGTCAGTTTTAGTACCAAACTTAGATTTAGGTGCATCATACAAGTGGAGAGTAAGAGCAATGAATGTTTCTACTGAGCTATACAGTGACTGGAAAGATTTTGGAGATAATAATGGGGGTGCAGACTTTACAATAACAGAGGTAGAGAGAATTGAACTACAAAGTAGTGACTATGAACTAGAGTTAGGTCAAAAGGCTGATTTAAGGATAACTGTATACGATATGTATGATCAGGTCAGTGAACAGTATGGAGGTGAACTAACAATTACTGTGAATTCGGAATACGGTAATTTGTTAGTAAATTCAGTTCAATATGAGACAGGTATAGCTGCAATAATGGATATTACAAATGCTGTATATTTCACTAAAGCGGGAACATACCAGATAAGTGCATATGATTCGTTTAATAGTATGTTGGTGGATACAATCACGATTACTGTATTACCTGCCGAGAATCCTGTACTAACTTTGTTTGTAAGTAGAAGTAGTATAACAGAAGGAGAAAGTGTAACAATAACTTGGGTTAGTGAGGAAGTAACTGATTTAGTTCTTTCATATAATGGAATTAACAGGAATGTAGATGGTTTGAACAGAGTAGAGATTGAATTAACTGAAACAACTAAATTAACATTAGAGGGTAAGGATAAAGATGGTAATAGTTTAAAATCAGAAGCAACGGTTACAGTAATTCCAAAAGTAATTACTGAAGAAGGAGAGCCACCTATTGATAAAGAGGTAGAAGAGAATGTTCAACAGGGAGGTGGAAAGAATGATGGGAAGTTTGATAACAAATTCGAAATAACCGAAGAGATGTTGGAGACCACATCTATAATTACATCTGGCTTAGTAACACTTACATTTGTAATCAGATTTATAATTGACTCTTCTTGGAGACTATTCACAATAGCTATGTCTTTCTTAAAAAAGAGAAGAAAGAGTGGTGAGTATTGTACTGTATATGATTCAGTAACTAAATCTCCTATTAATGGTGCAATAGTAAGAATTAGTAAAGAAGATGGGAGTCTTGTAAAAACCGTTGTAACAGATATCTTTGGAATGTTTGATGCAGACTTAGAAAGTGGTATTTATAAAATAGATATAACAGCAAGAGATTATACTTATCCAAGTAGAATAGTTGTCTCTGATTATGATAAACCATACGGAAATATTTATCATGGGAAATCATTTGAGTATCAAAAAGGTAATGTACTTAATTACTCCATACCTTTAGACCCTATTAAGAGTTCTGTTATCTCATACTCTAGTAGTGTAATTAAAAACAGACTTTCTACAGCTTTAGAGGTTATTCAATATGTCTTAATTGTAGTAGGTATAGTTTTACTAGCATTCTCTATTCAGTATGGAATTAACACATTGGATATACTTAGTATTATATCGTATGCAGTTATAATCTGTATTAATCTCATTATTTGGTTAAAAGGTAGGAAAAATTACGGCGTTGTATATACTACAAGCGGTAATATAGCGAGTGGTATTACCTTGGTATTAAGAGAATTGGAGTTTGATCAAATAGTTGCAAAGAGAGTAACAGATGACTTTGGAAGGTATAGATTTATGATCAAGGGTGGTATATACAGATTAGAGGTAGAAGATAATAGTTATGAATTACTACCAGGTAGTAAAAATGAATTTAAGAAAGATGAGAATAGGCTCTTGATTGTTAATTCAGATTTGATAGTTAGGAGCAAATAGTCTGATACTATATTTTAGATGATACCCAAAAAATCTTTTCTTTGTATTATAAAAAGTAATTATTTAGATAGTCTAAATATTAATCTTATAGTTTACCTATTAAGTTTGAAGTTTATCCTTATACCTAGCTATATAGTCTGTTTTACTACGGATATATAACACAACTATAATATAAAAGGTATATATTTTTCATTTAACATGTTCTAGCATATTAATGTACTTAAATTGTCATTTATATTTAATATGACAAACAAAGAAAGAATAGCTGTATTAACTATCTTTATCCCTGTATTAGGATTTGCTTTCATTGGAGCTTTTAAATCTTTAGTTGATATTGATGATGATAGTCGTCAAGGGAATGCAATTTTTTCGGTTGATTCTAAAGGGGTAAAAGTAAATCTAAGAAGTATCTCTTATGAATCTGGTCAAAAAGGATACTCCAAAATGGTTTTAATGCTAAGCGAAGTACTTGAAATTCCTGAAGATGACATTCTGCTTTCACTAGAAGGTGGTTTGAAACCAAGTGAGTTGCTTGCAACCAATGGTATATTACTTTCTGATTTAGCAGAGGATTACAACTTTGATATAGTTGGTAAAAGTGAGTTAGTACTTTTCAGAGCTTAGCGGGATAAGATTTCTAGAGTAGAAGTGCTGGTATTTAATACCCTTTCCTTTTCCATTGTTAAAGATGTTTTTTTATTTATATATTGTAAGTTGTTCTATTTTTTGTAAGAATTGAATATATATAATTTTTGTTCATACATATATGAAAGTATCAATAGATCCTACAAAATGTATAGCGTGTGGTTCATGTGTTGCAGTATGTCCTGAAGTATTTGAAATGAAAGAAGATGGTACAGTAGATGTTAAATCAGAGTGGAAAGATAAGGCTATCCCTGAGGAGTTAGAAAGTAAGGTACAGGAAGCACATGATATGTGTCCTGCTACAGCAATAGTTATTGAACAGTAAAATATGTCTGATCATAGTGAGAAGATACTTTGTATAGAGAGTAAGAGGCTGTTTGAGCTTGGTAAATGGAATGGGTTACAAACAGAAGATTTAGATAAGTATCTTGAGATATTAAAAAGTAAAAGTGAATTTAAAGTAAGGAGGGATTTAGAAGAAGACCCTTTTTACAAACAAATAATTGCACAGGTAGTACTTAGATATAAAGATAAATATTTCTTACATAGACAGGTTAATAGGGCAGAGAGTAGATTAAACTCTCTTTGCCCTCTTCCTTTGGGTGGTCATATTGAGGAGTTTGATAAGATTAAAGGGGAGAATATTTTTGAAATAGCGCTTGATAGGGAATTAAATGAAGAGGTGGAATTAAAAAGTAAGATATTGAAGAAGAATTTCCTTGGATTAGTATATTTAGAAGATGAGAATCCTGTAAATAGTGTTCATGTGGGTCTTGTATATGTATTTGATTTAGATGGTATGGATGTACATATTAAAGAGGATTGTTTGGAAGATGTTGGTTTTGTTAGTTTAGATTACCTTAAAACTAATAAAGAGACTCTTACTTTCTGGAGTAGAGTAATAATCTATCATTTATAAAAGAATGGATGATTGCATATTCTGTAAAATTGCTAATGGTAATATACTTGCTAAGAAGATATATGAGAATGAATATGTATATGCTTTTTTAGATGCTTCTCCTAAGGGTAAGGGTCATACATTAGTAATACCTAAAGCACATTTTGAAAATATATATGATGTTAATGAGAAGGTTCTTTGTGATATATATACAGTTGTAAAGAAACTATCTATTCATCTTAAAAAGAAACTTAATTGTGGTGGTATAACTATTGTTCAGAATAATGAGGAGATAGGTGGACAGAGTGTATTTCATTTGCATGTACATATTCTTCCTAAATATGAAGTAGAGGAAAATGATTACGATATGGATGAACTTTGGAAATTACTCTCCATTAAAGAATTGTAATATATCTTCCATATACTCTGTATCAATATCAAAATGTGTTTTACCCTCAAGTGTAACTAGTGGTATTTCTTTACCATATGTTTTCATAGCATTTACAAATGTAACCACACTACTGTAGGGTACGTTTACATCTTTGTTACCATGCCATATTTGTATATCAATATCTTTTATACTATCTGCTTTAAGAAGTGTTAATGTAGATGTTTTTGTAGAAGGAGCAAGTAGAGCTATTTTAGAAATTAAATCTGGATATTGATATGCAAAGTTGAGTGTAGGTAATCCTCCCATACTAAATCCAATCATGTATACCTTCGGCTGAATTGTATATCTCTCCTTTATCCAATTTATTAAATTAAGTGTATCTGAAATAGATGCTTGGTTACCCCAATTCACTCCATGCTGAGCAGATGCTGCAAATATGAAATTGTATGGTGTTAAGTATGTAGCATAGCTTTGAAGATCTTTCATAAATTGATCTTCCATATTTTGAGTTACAGTAGTATTTGATCCATGGCTATATATTATTAATATCGGAGGATTTACCTTTGATAGGGGAGCTTGTAATGCTACATATGCTTGTTGCTCTTCTACGATTGGGAATTGCTCTTCAAATACTAATTCCGGTTCCTCAATTATTTCAATATCGTTGTTTGTTTCTTCTACTTCTGTATTATTATTGTTAGGTATTTCCTCTTCTTTGTTGAAAAAGAAAGTCTTGTATGCAAGATATCCAGGAATTAATAAGAGTAGTATGAGTACTATGGCAAGTAGTATGTTTTTTGGTGTATTTCTTATACTTTTACCGTTACCATATTTATATATTTCAGTATATCATATCTTGTAATTGACATAGTTAGATATTTAAAATAATATTACGAGTATGTTACTCAGACTATTTAATATATTAATATTTAAGTAATGCCTAGAGCAAAGAAAAAGATAGAAGAGAAAGTTACAAAGAAAGTAACACCAAAGGTTGAAGAGAAAGAGATTGTGATTAATTTAGATACTATTGCAATACCGGGAGCTATTATTATAGCTGGTCTCATTATTGCAGGGGCTATATTCTTTACGAATAAGGGGAATGTGGGTGGAACAGATACAAATACTGATAATAATAATCCTACACAAGAGACTTTTGTAGAAGCAGAAACAAATATTGATGATGATGCATATATGGGAGATAAGAAGAAAGCAAAGGTTGCTATTGTTGAATTTAGTGATTATGAGTGCCCATTCTGTAAGAGACATTTCCAAGAAACCTCCCCTCAGCTTATTGAAGAGTATGTAGATACTGGAGAGGTAATAATTGTATTTAGGGATTTTCCATTAGGTTTTCATGATCCTGCAGCTACATTAGAAGCAAGAGCAGCTGAGTGTGCAAGATCTCTTAGTGATAATGCAACATATTTTAAATATCATGATTTAGTATTTAACAATACACCAGGTAATGGAGCAGGATTATCTAATGATGTATTGATTGGATATGCAGGTGAATTAGGATTATCAACAGACAAGTTCTCTACTTGTTTAAGTGGAACAGATTTTAAAGATGAGATAGCTAAGGATATGGCAGATGGTTCTGAAGCAGGAGTATCTGGTACTCCAGCATTCATCATTGGTAAACTTGGTAGTGATGGTTCAGTAAAGGGTAAGTTAATATCTGGTGCGTATCCTTTTGAAACATTTAAAGAGATAATTGATGAGTATCTAAAGTAGGTACTGATTAGAAAATGAAAGGGGGCTAAGCCCCCTTTTTGTTTCTATATCTTCCCTTATCTATTTCTTCTTTTTTGCTTCTGCGAATGCATCATACTTTACTCTTACAACTGCTCCCAATGTAATTACTGCTAGTGAGAGAGAGTATATACTACTTATTAGTGGTATTAGTCTTACAATTACGGATATTGCTCTTCCAATTAGTAAGGAGAGGAATCTTCCATTCTCTTTATGTTTGGTTAATTGTAATATCTTATGTCCCATTGCAGATTCTGCCCATATTGTTCCAAATATTGTAATAAATACGAGCAAGCCTAGTATTAGTAAGGCAAGAGGTGCTCCAACTAAAGTGAGTAGGAGTAGGAATATTGGTAATGGTAATGTAAATAGAACCACTAATCCTATTGCATAGCTTTTTAATAGGTCTTCCCATGAGGTTATTATCTTCTTCTCTATCTGTAATGTTTTTACAGGTGCAGAGTATATTAATATTGCTCCTACTATATACATTCCAATGAAACTGACTATTGTTAGTCCTATGTTAAATCCTAGTAGGTCACTTTTTGTAAATTTGAAATCATCAGAGTTAAATACATCGTTTGTTCTAGGTGTAGTTATTAATTCTCCATATACATCATTTTCATCTACTGTGTAGTTATCTCCTCCAATTAGGAAGTCTCCTCCTACTGTTGCATCTGATGTTGCTTGGCCTGTTGCAACCCTTATATCATCTGTTACTGTACCACTTAAATTGAGTGTTCCTGTTGCTACTGTTAGGTCTTTACCCATATTGGCATTTATATCTGTAATCATTGAGAGTACATATACATTTTCTCTTAATGTTCCAGATATACTTACAGTAGATCCCATTACTATTGTACTTCCATATACATTCCCTCCTACTGTTACTGTATTACCAAAGATATATATATCTCCTGTTACTGTTCCATCTACTATGATGTTTTGTCCAGTAGCTATTACATCTCCATCTACTACACCACTAATGGTTATATTGTCTCCAGAGACGTAGAGATCATCTTCTACAATGGATTGTTTGTCTAATGAGTAATTCCCTGTTTCTATTTTAGCTGCATGTATACTACTTGGTAGTAGTGCAACTAATATTAGTGTAAGTAGGGGTAATAAAAGGTATTTTCCTTTTAGATTAAACATTATATAGTAAAATCACAAGTTATATATATTAATATAATATAGCATATATAATCTATGTATTCATATTAGCGAGTAAGGTATAATTCAAGGATGAAAATTTTAATAATCATAGTTAATTACAACGGATTACAATTACTTAAAAAACACTTACCATCTGTTTCAAAAACAGAATACCCAGAGTCTGATATATTGGTTGTAGATAATGGGTCATCAGATGATTCGGTAGAGTTTCTTAGACAAAGGTATCCAGATGTAAAAATTGTTAGAAGTAAGGAGAATTTAGGATTTGGTAGGGGTAATAACTTCGGAGTATATAAATATCCAAACTATGATGCGTATGTATTTTTAAATAATGATATTTCAGTAGAAAGTAATTGGATACAGGAGTTAGTTTCTGTTGTAAATGGCAAAGAAAAAGTTGGTGCTGTTGGATGTAAAATGCTTTATTCTAATCAAAAAGATGGTAAGTATATTATCAATTCCGCTGGAATTGAGTTAGATGAACATTATCTCGGTTACGACAGATATGATGGAGAAGAAGATAGTGAAAAGTTTAATGTTGTTGAAGAGGTTGACGCACTGTGTGGTGGGGCATTACTTGTTACTAAACAAGCTTGGGATAAGGTTGGTGGCTTTAATTCTCGTATGTTCATGTACTATGAGGATGTAGACCTGTCTTTAAGAATTAGGGATTTTGGATTTAAGTTGTATTACTGTGGTAAAAGTACCGTATATCATGATCATATGGGTAGTACTTCTGTATTGGGTAGTTTTAAAAGAAATTATATGAGTATGAAAAATAGATATATTAGTATTGGAAGCAGACTTGGTTTTCTGGTAGGATTAACGGAAACTATATGGTATATTTTTTCTTGGTTTGTTTGGAAACTATTACACTCCAAGGGAATTTCTTTAAAAGAATTTTTAAAAAGAAATCATGAATAGAAACGACTTAGATCTATACAAACAGTTTGTAAAGACTATCTTTAAAATGAGATATAAGGGTTCTATCTTAGGTTTTTTTTGGGTACTACTAAAACCATTCTTCCTATTCATGATTCTGTATGTAGTATTCTCTTCATTCTCAAGCTCTATTGCAGATATTACTCCAAATCAGTATGCAGTATATCTATTATCAGGTTTAATCATATATACATTCTTTAATGAAGGAATTACATGGGGATTAAACTCTATAATGGAGAGATCTAGTTTAATAGTGAAGATTAACTTCAAAAGAGAGATTGTAGTTATTAGTGCTCTTACAATGTCTTTAATAAATCTCTTTATTAACTTCTTCATAATCTTAGTAGTAGCAATTTTTCTTGGTATTAATATCTCCTTACTTGGGGTAGGATATATCTTACTAGTTTGTTTTACTATGTTCATCGGTATGTACGGTATAGCGTTCTTTACAAGTATATGGATGGTACATTTAAGAGACTTAGCACATATTTCAGAGTTGGTACTTCAACTCATGTTCTACGCTTCTGCAGTGTTCTTTCCTGTAGCAATGATCCCAGAGAAATATAGATTCATAGTTGAGTACAATCCCATAGCTCTTTTCATCCAATCAGTAAGAGAAGCATTAATACATGGAGAGATTGTAAATTTGAAATTTGTTTTACTTGCTTTGGTTTGTTCAATACTTCTTGTATTTGTAGGTAGACGGTATTTTAAGAAGAATATTTTAAAGATAGCGGAGTACTTCTAATATGGAAAATATTGCAATTAGTGTTAAAAATATAAGTAAGGAGTTTAAGATACCAGTTAATGGTCAAAAGAATACATTACAAGAGAGGTTTCTTAATCCTTTTCATAAGACAGAATATAGGCAATTCCATGCATTGAATAATCTTTCCTTTGATGTAAAAGAGGGAGAATTTTTTAGTGTAATAGGTCCTAATGGTGCAGGCAAATCTACATTACTTAAGATAGTATCCCAGATATATGTACCTGATGAAGGTAAAGTAGAGGTTAATGGTAAACTAGTTCCTTTCTTAGAGTTGGGTGTTGGTTTTAATCCTGATTTAAGTGCAAAGGAGAATGTATATCTTAATGGTACTATTTTAGGTTTAACGATGAAAGAATTAGATGAATACATTGATGATATATTTGACTTCGCAGAATTAAGAGAGTTCGCAAATATGAGTATAAAGAACTTTTCTTCTGGTATGCAGGTAAGATTAGCCTTCTCCATAGCTATTAGAGTTAAATCAGATATCCTAATACTTGATGAAGTATTGGCGGTAGGTGATGGAGAATTTCAAAAGAAGTGCTATCAATATTTCCAAGATATTAGAGGTAAGAAAACAATTCTTTTTGTATCTCATGGTTTAGATTCTGTAAAGAAATATTCAGACAGAGTGCTTTGGTTAAAAGAAGATAAGAGCTATGAGATAGGGGACCCTATAGAGATGGTCGAGAAGTATAGTAAAACATTTTAGTAAATATGAAAATCATAGATATTTTCCAAAGGGTATTTAATAGGTTACCAGTATATATGGTCCAGTTTAAGACTTTGGTTAGGAAACAGGGCTTACTTTTTACATTGAAAAAAGTATTTAAAAAGATATTTAGATTTGTATTAAGTGGTGGTAATAGCTCAAAGCTCATGGAGATACAGTATGGAGAGTGGATGAGTAATATAGAATCAAAATATCTCAATGAGGAGAGTATGATAGAGGATTTAAATTCTTTAAAGATTAAACCTAAGTTTAGTGTAATCTTTCCTGTATGGAATAAGTCTGAAGATATGCTTTCTAAAGCGCTAGATTCAATTACAAGCCAAGTTTATGAGAATTGGGAGATATGTATTTCAGATGGATCAACAGAGCATATAGAAGAGACTAGGGCGTTCTTAAAGGAATTTCAGAATGAGTATGAGGATAGGGTAAAGTTTTCAACTATAGATGTTAAGGGTATTAATATCATTGAGAATAGTAATAATGCCCTTTCATTAGCTACTGGTGAGTATGTAGTATTCATGGATTGTGATGATGAGATATCAAAGAATTGTTTACTTGAGTTAGCTAAGGGTATTAACAGTAATCCTAAGGTAGAGTTCTTGTACAGTGATTTCGATAAGATTGATGAAAAAGGTAAAAGGTTTGATCCTTCTTTCTGGCCAGATTGGTCTCCACATACACTTACTGCACAGATGTATACAACTCATACTACTTGTTACAAAAGATCTGTTGTAGAAGAGTTGGGTGGTTTGGTTAAGGGAACAGAGGGTGCACAGGATTGGGATTTAGTTCTTAGATATGTTACTAGAGGTAATTGGAATGTCATTCATATTCCCAAGATTTTATATCATTGGAGAGTGTATCCTGGTTCTACGGCTTTAGCTAATAGCGGGGCCAAAGATTGGGCATATGAGAATCAAAGAAAAGTATTGGAGAGATATTTAGAGAGAAGGAATCTCACGGGTAAGGTAATAGAGGGTCCTTTTGAGGGGAGTTGGAGAGTTAAGTTTGATATAAATGGTAATCCTAAGGTTAGTATAGTGATTCCTACTAAAGACAAGATAGGGTATTTAAGTAGAGCTATTGAGAGTATTAAGAAGCATACCAAGTACAGTAATTATGAGATTGTAATAGTTAACAACAGGTCTGAGGAAGAGGATACAAAGGAGTACTTTGAAGAGATTAAGAATGATGGAATAACAGTAATAGATTTTGATGAGCCTTTTCATTTTGGAAAGCTTTATAACTGGGCTAGTAGGGAGGCAGATGGTGAATATATGCTTATTCTTAACAATGATGTTAAAGTTTTAAATGATGGTTGGTTAGAATCTATGTTAGAGTTTGCACAATTACCTGAGGTAGGTAGTGTAGGGGCTAGGCTTTACTATGAGGATGGTAGGATACAACATGCTGGTGTAATAGTTGGGGCAGGGGGAGCTGCAGCTCATTCACATAGGTTGTGTAGTGGCGATGATTTTGGTTACAATGGTGCTATTGTTAATGTTAGAAACTATTTAGCAGTTACTGGTGCTTGTGTAATGGTAAATAGGGAAAGATTTATAGATATGGGTGGTTTTGATGAACAGTTTGATCCTGCTTATCAGGATGTAGATTTAGGTATAAGGTTATTTGAAATGAGTTTATACAATGTATATACTCCTTATGCGGAGTTAATACATTATGAATCTGTTACTAGATTTAATACCAAGGAGAGATTAGAAAGAGATGAGAGTAATGCATTGAAGTTAAGAAAAAAATGGAATAAATATATGAATAATGATCCATTTTATAATGTGAACCTATCGATAGATCATGAAGATTTTAGGATTACAATATAATAGTAATAAAAATGAAAATCTCAATAATTACAACAAATTATAATACAGAGAAATATTTAGAAAGAACTATTAATAGTGTCCTTAACCAGAAGGGTAATTTTGAATTGGAATATATTATTACAGATGGAGCATCTACAGATGGTAGTTTAGAAATAATAAAGAAGTACAAGGATAAACTTAAATATATTTCTGAAAAAGATAAAGGACAATCAGATGGAATAAACAAAGGGTTGAAAATGGCCACAGGAGATATAGTGGCTTTTCTCAATGCTGATGATATGTATACAGATGGTACATTAGAAAAGGTTGTAAAATATTTTGAAAATAATCCTGATTGTATGTGGTTAACAGGATATTGCAGAATAATTGATGAATGTGATAAAGAGATTAAAAAATATATTACTGAGTATAAGAATAGTAAGTTAAGGAGATTTAGTTTTGACCAATTACTGATAGAGGATTGTATACCCCAGCCAGCAACATTCTGGAGAAGGACATTACTTGATGAGGTTGGATATATTGATGAGAGCTTACACTTCTCTATGGACCAAGATTTATGGGCAAGATTTGCTAAGAAGTATAAATTACATCTTATTCCTGAATATTTAGCTGAGTTTAGATTCACTTCAGATACTAAAACTGGTTCTAATGTAGAAAAGACATTAAAAGAATCCAAATTAGTTGCAGAGAGATATTCAAATGACAAATGGTTATTAAGAAAACAGTGGTTTAGTAATCTGAAAAGAATATTCGTTTATAAATATCTAGATAGAGTAAAAAATGTATTAATAAGGTAAATTACTTACTCTCCTTCTCTATCTTTTTTAAAGCTAACGTTCTGTTCATTAGAGTAATTTCTCTACTTAGTTCGTTTATTTTTATCTTCTGACTCAGAGTACTGTATAACAGAAATATTATTGCTATATATACAAATGCGTCAATGCTCCTACCTACACCAAGTGTACTTCCTATCAAATCTATTAAGTGTGGAAACCATATTAATATTAATCCTATTATCCAGAACAATACCCATACTATTGTTCCAAATGGTGTAATAGATTTCTTTTTATATGAGGAGTATATACTTGGAAGAACGAATAATAATATTCCTATTGTTACAATTATTTGTATTAACATAATTTGTATATTTATTTAAATAAAGAATTTTCTATTAATCTTATTACCATTCTAATACCATTTATTAGTCCTTGTGCAGAGAATTTTCCCATATGCTTGTATTTACTTAATGAGTAATCAGTATATATTACTTTAATAGGTACTTCTTTTATTTTAAGATTAGCATTTTTAATTTGTCCTAACATTTCTGATTCAAATTCATATCTATCCATATATGTATATACGGTTGTATATGCCTTCTTATTGTATGCTCTAAATCCTGATTGACTATCTGATACTAAGATTCCAAAGAATATATATGTAACTATGTTAGCTATCTTGTTCATCAATATTCTGGATTGGGGCATATCTTTACCATTTATCATTCTACTTCCTATTGTTACATCTGCCTTTCCTTCTTCAATTGGTTTTATCAATTTCTTAATATCTTTTGGATCATGTTGTCCATCAGAATCCATAGTTACAACAATATCAGCACCCAATAGCTTAGCTGCATCTATTCCCGTTTGGGTTGCTGCTCCTTTACCTCTGTTAATTGTATGGCTAATTGTTATAGCCCCTGAATATTTTGCCTCTTTGCATGTATTATCTGTGCTTCCATCGTCTACAACAATAATGTTTTTATAACCTTTCTTTTTAATGCTTTCGACTACTTCCTTTATTACCTTTCCCTCACAATATGCAGGAAGAACTATGTATGTTTTCATATGTTGTGATTATACAGTATTTATTTAACAGATGAGAACAGTTAATCAATATGCTATTATATCGAATATTATTAATTTCTTACTTCAGAAATTTGAATGGCAAAGCATCCTGTTGCGCTTATTACTGGAATTACAGGTCAAGATGGCTCATATCTTGCAGAGTTTCTCCTAGGAAAAGGATATGAGGTTCATGGAATATTAAGAAGATCTAGTAGTTTTAATACTTGGAGAATAGATCATTTATATAAAGATATTCATGAAGTAAATGGGTTTCGCCTTCATTATGGAGATCTTACTGATGGAACAAGTATCATAAGATTAATTAAAGAAATAGAACCAGATGAGATATATAACTTAGCAGCTCAGAGCCATGTTAAAGTAAGTTTTGAGACACCAGAGTATACTGCCAATGCAGATGGTTTAGGAGTTTTGAGAATACTAGAAGCTATAAAGCTCTTAAATATGACTGAGAAGGTGAAGTTATATCAAGCTTCAACATCAGAATTATATGGTCTTGTCCAAGAGACACCTCAAACGGAGAAGACACCATTTTATCCAAGAAGTCCTTATTCGGCAGCTAAGTTATATGCATACTGGATAGTAAAAAATTATAGAGAGGCATACAATATATTTGCCTGTAATGGAATTCTGTTTAATCATGAATCTCCAAGAAGAGGGCAGACATTTGTTACTAGAAAAATAACTATGGCATTATGTAATATTAAATTGGGTAATCAAGAAAAACTATATTTAGGTAATATGGATGCAAAGAGAGATTGGGGGTATGCTAAAGAATATGTGGAAAGTATGTGGTTAATGCTTCAACAAGAAAAACCAGATGATTATGTGGTAGCCACAGGAGAGACTCATACTGTAAGGGAATTCGTTGAAGAATCGTGCAAAGTTCTAGATATGGAAATCGAATGGAAAGGTGAGGGACTTAATGAGAAAGGTATAGATAAGAAAACAGGTAAGACAATAGTAGAAATAGATCCTCAATATTTTAGACCTACAGAAGTAGAGTTGCTTCTAGGGGATGCATCGAAAGCTAAAGAAATTTTGGGTTGGGAAGCTAAGACTAAGTTTAAAGATTTAGTAAAAGTCATGATAGAGTCGGATCTTGATATTTTGAAAAATAAGAAAGTAATATACTAGATATTTTAAATTATATAATACCTAAAAATGGATAGAATTAGTCTAATCAAGTCTACTTTTTATAACGAAGAAGATACTAAGAAAAAGCTATGCAATTTCATAATGGATGCAAAAATCTTAAGTATGAAGACAGAATGTGAGAAGTTTGAGCAAAATTTTTCAAAGAAACAAGGAAGAAAATACTCAGTATATGTTCATAATGGTAGCTGTGCAAATATGCTGCTAATCCAAGCTTTAATTAATACGAAGAAACTGAATACGGGAGATAAAATCTTTGTTTCAAATTTGACTTGGCCAACTAATGTCATGCCTTTAATTCAACTTGGTCTTGTTCCTGTTTTCCTAGATATTGAACTCGAAACCTTAAATGTATCAAGTTCTATTCTTGAGAAAGCTTATGAAAAACACCCTGATGCAAAAGGTCTTTTTATAACAAACGCTTTAGGTTTTTGTTCGGATATAGATGTAATAAGAGATTTCTGTGAAGAGAAAGGGATTCTTTTCTTTGAAGATAATTGTGAGTCATTGGGTTCAGTGTACAAGAATGAAAGATTAGGAAACTATGGATATGCTTCAACGTTTTCTTTCTTTGTGGGTCACCATTTATCAACAATTGAAGGTGGTATGATCTGTACTGACGACGAGGATCTATATGAAAATCTAAAAATGTCTAGATCTCATGGTTGGACTAGAAACAACTCAGAGGAGTTTAAGGAAAAGATGAAGAACAATCATGATGTTAATGATTTCTATGATATTTATACTTTCTACAACCTCGCTTATAACTTTAGACCAACAGAGATTAATGGTTTCATAGGTAATACCCAGATAGGATATTGGGATGAAATTGTATCAAAGAGAGAAGCGAACTTTAAAAAATTCAATGAAGCTATAAAGAGAAATGATGATATTATGAATTTAAAGCTTGAACATATGGATGTTGTATCAAATTTTGGTATGCCAATTATCTTCAAAAATAACGAATTATTCGAAAAATATAAGAAATTATTTGTAGATAATAATATTGAAATTAGACCAATAATCGCAGGAAATATTGCAAAGCAACCATTTATGAAGGATAAAAGATTCTTTGAAACAGACATACCAAATTCAGATTACGTAGCTTCTAATGGTTTCTATTTTGGTAATAATCCAGAATTAAATGAAGAAGAAATTGATAGAATAATAACTTTGTTAAGAAAAGAATAAAATGAAAGTTGGTATCACTGGTGCAAGTGGAGTTCTGGGCGCCATTTTAGTCCAGAAAGTTGAGGAAAAAGGTTATGAATATAGTTCCTTTGATGGGGATATAAGAAGTTTAGATGATATTCACAAATGGGTTGATAATAACGATTTAGATGCTATTTTCCACCTTGCAGCAATAGTTCCTCCAACGGAAGTCAGAGATGATCTAACAAAAGCTTTTGAGATTAATGCAGTAGGAACAAGTAGTTTAGCAGAAGTCTTAAATCAAAAATCACCTAAAACTTGGTTGTTCTATGCTAGTACTTCGCATGTTTACAAATCAAGCAAAAATCCAATTTCAGAAGATTGTGAAATAGAACCTATATCTGAGTATGGTCTTACAAAATATGCGGGAGAAATATTAGCCAAAAGGATTTATAAGAATTTGTGTATTGGAAGAATTTTTAGTATGTATCATAAAACGCAAAAACCACCATTTTTGTATCCAAATATTTTAAAAAGATTAGAGACAGAAGATTTAAGTAAAGTATTTGAATTGAAAGGGGGAGAAAGTTCCAGAGATTTTCTAAATGCAGAAGATATTGCGGATATAATTTTGAAATTGTTTGAAAAAAAAGGAACCGGAATTTACAATATCGCTTCCGGAAAAGGAGTAAAGATTAAGGATTTCGTTAGTGGAATGACCAATAAAGATATTAAAATAAAAAGTATTGGAGAGCCAGATTTCTTAGTTGCTAACATCGATAAATTAAATAATCTACTGAATGAAAGATAGGAAGATAAACAGAGAAAATACAGAAGTTACAATATTAATACCCACATTTAATAGAAGTGGGTATTTACAGGAAGCAATAAATTCCGCTCTAAAACAAACATACCCTTGTAAGATTATAGTTTGTGATCATGGTAGTACGGATGATACCCCACAAGTTATGCAAAAATATAAAGATAAAGTTCAATATATTAGAAGAGAGGAGGATTTTGGACCTCATTTTTGTTGGTTAGACGGTGTTCTACATACTCAAACTAAATATGTAAAGATATTATTTGATGATGATTGGCTAGATTCCACATTTGTAGAAAAGACTATTTCTCTAATGCAAGCAGATGTAAGTTGCGTTATTACAAATGCAAAAATTAGTTATGAAAATGACGGGAAGAAGAAAACTGGAAGAACAACCTTTTTTAACAAAACAGGCGTTTTTAGAAAGAACCTCATAGAAAGCGAGATATTACTATTAGGGGGCGTGATTTCTCCTACATGTTGTTTGTTTAGGAGAGAAGAAGTTATTGAAGGGATTTATCAGGGAAAGTTACCTAAAAAAGGAGGAAGTTATTATCATGGTGTAGGTCCAGATATGTTTATAATGTTATTAGGTTTCCTGAGATATAAAAAAATCGGTTTTATTAACGAAGACTTAGCGACTTTCAGGGCACATGAGAAATCTATTACAATAGATGCAACTAAAAAGAATGATACAAAAGGAAAGATTCAGAATGCTTATGGTGATGTTATTGAGTTTTATTCATTTCTGAAACTATATAAAATCTTTAAAGTTCTTTATTATATTAGTCCTATGAGAATCTCAAGAAAAATATTAATAAATCAGATAGAATCTATTAAGAAAATAGTTAAAAAGTTTACTAAAGGGGTTTTTTAAGAAAAAAGGAAAATCATTTTCTCTCGTATATGTATAAGTCTCCTCGTAGATATGTGTTTACACTTTCTCTGTAAATAAGACAAGTATAATCAGTCTTTTCTGTTAATAAAAACAATTCGACATTTAATTCCCTAAGTTTATTATCACAAGGATCAATATTAACATTTATTTGATCTGCATATATAAGTTCTATTAAATCTTTGCTATTTTCAGTATCGGAAAAATGGATATGCGCATATCTATTGTATATTTCGATGTATTTCTTCTCGGGATCTATTACTTCCCACATATCAAAAAGTGGGTAATAGTGTATTCCATTTAATACAGATTGACCATTGGCCAGTAAGTACTGAGCAAAACGGTGATCTCCATATACAACCCATTTCTTTTCTGGAGAAGAGATATATTTATTAATAGTTTTAGCGAAATCGGTTTCATCTATTGAACCAATTCCTTTGTACAGAGGATTAACAAATATAGTTGAAGCAACAGAGAATATTAACAAAGAAGAAATGAAAAGCAATTTATGTTTTCTCAACAATAAATAAGTAGAAGCAAAAGAGAACGCAGATATTAAAACTATTTTAATTATGGGAGACAAGATTTCTGGCTTAGAAAAAAATTCTGCATTACCATTGTAAAAAGTTATTCCCATTAGATATGTCATGATTCCCACGCAAAGGGATATGAATATTGGGAGTATAATGTTTTCTGAAAGAGGAATTTTTTTAGAAGACAAGAAGTAGAAAGTTAATACATAGGAGGTAAAACCTATTCCAATTATTGTTCTAAATGGTGGTACCATAGATAAAAAAGTATATTTCCCAAACCATTCTGGAAATGGAATTAGTGAAAATAGTGATAATAATATTATCCATAAAGAAAGAAATATGAGTATATAATCAGGTTTTTTGAGGTTTTTAATATTTTTTAAGAAAGCAATTAAATAAAAAATGATTATTGCTGGAGAATAAAGAAAAAAACTTGATGCTTCTGACTGATTCCGTTGCCCAAGTGGAACTCCATTAAAATCAGATTGTAGTAGTATATTATAAAAACCATTAAATAACTGAGTTATGGATAATCCCCCTCCTAAATACGAACGTACACCTGGGTATACCGTGTGAGTCATTATTTCTACAGTGTTTTGCTGATCTAATACAAAAAGGAATAATGTTATTAGAATAAGAAAAAATGCAATAGAAATATTTATAATTTTGAATTTGAGTAAAAGAGAGTGACTAATATCTTTGAAGTTATTAAAAAGATAACCTAATACAACAAATACACAAGACCAAATCAAGACAATTTGAAATGGTGGGTATAGTATTAGTGCGAAAGCTATTGAGAAGAAGTAGAATAGTGTTGCCATAATAACTATTTCTAGTTTTTTACTCGCTTTTAATATTCGAAGTAAGCAAAACCCTATCATCGAGGCATAACCAATTAGAATAAAACTTGTCCACCATTGCACAAAGGGAGTGAAAAAAAATATTAATGATCCAATTATCGCAAGAGGGTAGTTTTTCTTTGTTAATTCAAGTATGAAGAAATAAGTTCCTATAATAAGAATATATATTTGTATCCACCAGTAAAAAGCAAATCCCACATCTGGGCTATCTGAAATTATGAACATCCAAACGGGAGGTTTAAATAATGAAAAAATACTCTTTGTTGGGACATTTGCCTGTATACCTAAATCAATACCTGTTCCAATATCCTCATTAACTTTAGGGTTCCCATTTTCATCTTGTGACAGAAGAATTGGTGCTGTTGCTAGATATTCATCACTTCTTATCCAGCGATTTTGACCAAAAATCCTATTTGAACCAGCATTACCATCGATTGCCTCACTAAAAGTACCGATAGAGGATATATTTATTCCTAATGCACAAAGTATGACTATAGGTATTAAAAGTATTATTGGAAATCTAAGTGATTTGGGTATTCTTTTTAAAGAGACTTCTGCTTTTTGTATCAAGATCTTAAAAGTCATTTGAGTCTATGAAATGTTGATTTTATTATATTCTTTATCTTGCGATATTTTTGAAGAGATTTCCATATCATTCCCTTTTTGAATCCTTCAAATTCAGCAATTTGGGTGGAGTATTTTCTTTCATAAATAAGAAAATCTGCAACATTAAATGGCAATATTTCTTTATTAACAATCTCAGCTAGAAATGTAACATAGCTATGATCCCAATGAGTTCTATCTTTCTCGAGGACAGTATTATCCCCATGGTATGATATTCCTGCAAATGGTAATGGCAATTGGTGAAGTATATAGTTTTTTGATGCAAAAAGTATCAATGCATAATCTTCAAAATAGTCTCCTATTAACTTATTCTTCTCAAAGATGTCTTTTAGGATGGCTGTTTTATACATGATTGAACAAATTGGTACATAGTTTTTGCCAGTAAAGATTTTTATTGAGTCTTTTGCATTAATTCTATGGTGGAACTTTGATATGAGTGGATAAATTGAATTATCTTCCCAATATTCATCAAATACATATGAATCACCAATTACTACTTCATTATTGATTAAGATGCTTTGTAAATTGTTTGCAATTTCAGGGAGAATAAAATCGTCATAATCAACAATCCAAGAGTATGAATTATCATTCTCAATCATTGATATTATTTGTGCAATTGAATTTACTCTAGGAAATCGAGTTTTGGAGTCTTTTATATATACATCTGTTATATAAAGATTAGGGTATGATGATTTTAATTCATTAATGAACGTAACTATTTCCTCTTTTGGTATATTGTTTATACCAAGATATGTATTTATTTTTACGTTATTATCTGCTTTTCTTTTCAAGATATTTATAGACTCTAGTAGTCTGTATATTTGAAGAGATTTTTTATGTAATCTGATAATTATGTTAAGTTCAATTTCTTCCTTTTTAAAAATTTCCTGAATAACATTATTAACCGTGTTTTCGAAACTTGTTAATATTTTCTTAGTGTTTTGTAAATGTTTATACTCCCTTTTTATTTGAATTTCTGAATTAATAGTTGTGATTATGTGATTAGAAAACGATTCAGAAAAATATTTCTGATATTGACTTGTTATTACCATCTTTTGGAAGTCAGCATAATTCCCTGGACTATTGTGTATTACATATAACCAAGAACTTATCGCACATATTAAACCCTTTTTATAAGACTCCATACATAGTATTACATCGTATAAGTGGTATCCTGATAAAAACGGTGGTAGGTAAACATTATTTTTTCTTATATTTTTTAGGTTTAATAGCATTGTATTACCATCCACACTTTCTACCATTATTGGAGTTCTAGTAAATGGAGGTAGTATTTTTGTATGTGGATCTGAGATAAATGTCCTAGTCTTTTTCGATATAACTTCTAGTCCAGCATTTCCAACAACAGCCCAATTTGTAGACCCAAAAGCATTATCTGAAGAGACAATGCAGTTTTTTAAATTGTCATCAATGTTTTGAGGTAAAATCACATCATCATGGCATAGTAGAGCATAATCAGTAGGACATTCCTTTATGATTTTATTGATAAATGAATATAAATCCATTCCACTAAGATACACAGCTTTTGGTAAAGAATATGTTTTATCGTTTTCCTTGAGCCTCTTAACTGTTTCTTTATTTCTGCATAGTCTATATATACTATATTTCATTCTTATTCGGGGTATTTTGAAAACTTATTATATCCAAATATTTTTATTTTATTCTCGAGAATCTTTGGAACATTTATATGCTCAATTTTTACTTTTTGTTTCAAATCTTCGAAACTTTTTATAGCCTCTTTTTTAATTTGTTGATTGTATTCCGTTTTTAGTAGAATCCTTTTCGCTTTCCTTAAACCAGAATCTCCCCAGTATATATATGAGATATAAAGGAAATTCCTCATACTCCAGAAATCTTCTATTTCATAACTATTTGAGTTATACTTAAAATACAAGCCTGTATAGTGATTTACGATTGCCCTAGGATTATGCAACACACTGTAACCTTGAATCCATGACTTCCAGCTTAAGTCTACATCCTCAAGATACATCCAGAAGTTTTTATCAAATCCTCCTATTTCCTTGAAGAATTTACTATTTATTAATAGGCAACAACCAGATGCCCAATTGGTTTCAATTATTTGCTTCTTCATTTTATCTTTTGGGTGTGCAAACGGGAATTGAGTAGGTTCAACGATTCCAACATCTTTATTAAAACAATTCATCATTTGTACTAAACATCCCTCTCCCAATGCTATATCTGGATTCAGTATAAAAAAGAAATCCTCTGGTGTGACTTTTTGAAAAGCTAAATTATGAGATTCTCCAAACCCTAATGGTTTATCTGGATTTACAATTCTTATTTCTAGGTTAGTATTGTTTGATACAAAGTCTTCTCTATTAATTTCCCTATCTGCTTTGTAATTGATCAGAGTAAGTATAATAGTTCCAACACCTTTCTGTTTAACGATAGAAGGTATTAGAACCTTATTTACCTCTTCGATTCTTCCTTTAGATATCGAACAGAATAGATTTATTTTTAACTTGGTCGATTTTTTCATAACATGGCCATAGATAATATTTTTATTTTACAAAATACGATTTAAGTTTTCTGTATTTTTGAATAGTTTTCCATATTTTTCCCTTTTTAAAGGAGTCAAATGAATTTACCTCGTTTTTTAAATCTCTTATTTTATCCTCGTAAGTACTTATTTTATTTTCAAATTCTCGCCTATCAATTATCATTGTATTGTTTACTCTTGTATCTTCATGAAAGGATTTTCTATATTTTAGAATTTCATTCAGGTCAATCTTTATGCCACTAACATATTCTTGGAAATTAATTTCCCACTTAAAATACTCTCTAATTTCTGATTCTGTAAATTCAAATTCTTTTTCAATATCTTCAATTTTTATAGAACTTTCTAGTACACTTCCTAACTGAACAAAAGAATAATAGATTGCTCTGTAGAGAATATATCTTTTTGGTATTCCGAAGTTAAAGGACCACTCGTAATCAATTAAATTCGGAATCCCCTCTTTATCAAAAAGAATATTATCGAGATTAATATCTAATATCCCTGGTCTTATCGATATGTAGGATTTTTTTCTATACTTACCGAATAATTTAACAAAATCAGTACTTAAGGTTGTATCTTGAGTGGGGAATCTATCTATTATGCTTTCTAAATCTTTGAATAAGAGGATACATTTTTTATAAGCTTTCTCTTTTGCCACAATTGCTAGCTTCTCCAACATTGTAGAACCTGTAATATATTCCAACCTAGCTGTTTGATTATCTATAAGCAGAGCTTGATTTGTTTTTATTGACAATTTAAGTTTTTTAAGCTTTTTGTAAGTTCTAATAATATTTTTAAGAAAATCTTCAGCGATTTTATTTCCAGCGATTTTATATACAAGGATTTTTCCCCCTTCTTGCCTGATCTCCGTTCTTATTCGGAATTTTGGTCTCCTATTACTATTGAACTTTATGTACATAGGTTCTTTATCCATTTTTTCCAAATACTAAAAATGAATTTGCAAAATCTTCAAATAATCCAGCATTTTGTAAGGTATTTGAAACAAGTTTTTCATCAAATAAATAAAAACTTTCACTAGGATGGGGACTTGGAAATATTGATGAAGCTATACGGTGATTTTTACTTGGTAAATAATTATCAGAAAAAATCTCATAACAGAATTTATAATCTGGAAGAGGATAATAGAATTGTACATTCTTGTAGCCAGAGTCTTCTAACATTTCTTTAAGCTCTTTTCTGCTAAATGTCCTTATGCCATCATAATCGGGATAATCTTGTAAAGAGTCAAACAATCGGTTTGTATGATCTTCTGGAGCTCCTCTCCAATACTTAAGACCTAATTTATTCTCTATAGCTATTATTAAAATACCATCTTTTTTCAACAACCTTTTGGTATCTTCTAACATTTTCTTGAAAGGATTCTCTCCATCTGAAAATCTTCCTGCATATTCTAATACTCCTATTAATGTTGCATAGTCATATTTCTCTTTTAATTTCTGCTCATGTATATTTCCATCAAAGACTGTTAAATTCTTTCTGTGCTTAAACCTATTTCTGATAATATCAGCTCTTCTTTTTGAAAGCTCTACTGCTGTTACCTCTACATCCTGTTCGAGAAATGCTCCTGTAACTGCACCGCAACCGGCTCCTATTTCTACTAACTTAGAACCTTTTTTGAAAGAATACCAGTTAAGTAAATTCTCCCTATCTTTAGATAAGTGGTATTTAATAGCCCATTCTGTATTACTACTTAATACATTTTCTATGTCTTTTTCCGAAGGGTTGCTTTGAAAAAACTTTAATAGAAAGTTTTCTATATTGTCACCATCAGAATATGTATGTTTTTTCAATATCTTCAATTACTACTTTATATGAGGATATTCTATTTGTTAGGAGAGCATAATACAAGTATGTTCCTTCGTAGGCAAAGGTACATATTTGTTCGGAATTCACTTTGTACAGTCCAAATCTCTATGTGGGTTATCTTCCATTATATCTAGTACAACACAAGTTGTATCATAGATACTATCTACCTCCGTCTTAAGTTCATATTTAGTTGGAGTATTTTCACTTACAACTATTAAGGGAATTCTTCTACATGCAGGACACCCATTGGAATGTTGAATTCCTTCTCCCCCATGGTCTGCAGTGAAAATGAAATAACGATTATATAAATCAAATTCTTCTCTAAAATCCGATACAAGTATATTCAGATTATTATCTAAAGTTCTTATGGCTTGTTTTTGTTCTTCAGAGTTCCAGCCATAAGTATGTCCATAGGAGTCAATATCTCTCAGGTGTATGAAAACAAAAACCTTAGAGTTTTCAGTCTCAACCATATTGTCGATATCATCAAGAATCTCGCTAGAGTACTCTTCTTTTGAGAGTATGTTTTCACCAGTTTTTTCACCAAGTAGGTATAACAATTTGTTTTTTGTTAGAAATGCATAATAGGAATAATTGTTATCTATTGCATAGTCGAATAAAGTTTCACTTGTAAGTGGAGGAGTTTCGTCATCTATGGAATTTAAATAAAACTTGTGATTCTCCTGAGTTAATCCGGTAATCATAGATATATGAGAAGGCATTGTCTCGCTTTGTTTAATGGTTTGCATGTCAAGAGTGAAAGAAGTATCAGTTTGTTGTAATTGAGAAGACAGAAATGGCGTATTTTGACCAATTAATTCAGATCCTAACCCGTCCATACTTATTAGTACAATCAATTGTTTTTGATTTTCTGCTTCATCAACATCTTCTAAGACATTTGTACTCTTAGTAATAAAGTATAAGGTTAGTGATGTAGTTGCTAAAAAGATAGATGTTAAAAGTAAAACGAAAGTATATTTGAGGATTTTAATAAATAAATCTAAGATTTTCATTAAGTGAAGTATATTTAAATAAATAGGCTTAATCAATAGTATTATTATCCCTAATTAGGCATTAAATCTATCTCCAAGCATTTTAATCTACCATTAGTGAAACTCCTAGAATTCTTCATTTGTCTCTTGTATACTATCGGGCAGTATATGCTATCTATTTAATATCTAAAACATATTAATTAATGAAATTACTAGTAACAGGAGGAGCAGGATTCATAGGATCTAACTTCATTAGATATTGGTTAAATAAATATCCAAATGACCATATTACTAATCTAGATAAATTAACATATGCAGGAAATCTAGAGAATCTCAAAGATATCGAAAACAATACCAATTACAAATTTGTAAAAGGAGATATATGTGATAAAGAATTGGTAATGGAAATAACAAAGGGAATGGATCTAATAGTACATTTTGCTGCCGAATCTCACGTAGATAGAAGTATAGAAGGACCAGAAGAATTTGTAAAAACAAATGTAGAAGGAACACTAAACCTATTAGAAGCAGCATTACAAAACGGAGGAATAAGGTTCCATCATATATCAACAGATGAAGTATTTGGAGAACTACCATTAGATGACCCTAAAGCTAAATTCCATGAAGGAATGCCATACTCCCCTAGAAGTGTATATTCAGCATCAAAGGCTGCATCAGACCATTTGGTAAGAGCATACAATGCTACACATAAACTACCAATAACGATATCTAACTGCTCTAATAACTATGGACCATACCAATTCCCAGAAAAACTCATACCATTAGCAATAACTAGAGCAATAATGGGTGAAGAAATACCAGTATATGGAGAAGGAAATCAAGTAAGAGATTGGATACATGTTGAAGATCACTGTAAAGGAATTGAGTTATGTATTACAAAGGGAGTAATAGGAGAGACATACCTCTTTGGAGGAAATGGTGAAAAACCAAACATATGGATAATAAAGAAAATATTGGAATATTTAAATAAACCAGAATCGCTAATAGTACACGTAGGAGATAGGAAAGGACATGATTTGAGGTATGCAATAGATTTCTCGAAATCTAATAAAGAATTAGGGTATAATCCAACCAAATCAGTGGATGATTGGTTAAAAGACACAGTAGATTGGTATGTAAACAATCAACAGTGGTGGGAACCCCTAAAACCAAAAGCAGATATACAAGCGGAAAAGTATTTAGAAAAAAGAATATAAATTAATACATTTTAACAATGAAAGCATTAATACTAGCAGGAGGAAGAGGAACAAGACTAAGACCATTAACACACACTAAAAACAAACATATGTTACCGATAGGGAATAGACCAATGATAGAAAGAATCATACTAGATGCAATAGATTTAGGAATAAAAGACATCATTATAAACATCAATAAAGGAGATAAAGAAATTCCAGAACTACTTGGAGATGGAAAAAGGTTTGGTAAAAGCATAAAAATTCAATACATTGAACAACCAGAACCAAATGGAATGATGTATCCAATTAAATTAGCAGAAAAACTAATAGGAGACGAGGAATTCCTCTTCTCTGCAGGAGATAATATCTTAGCAGGAGGTCTTAAACAACACTATGAAGATTTTAAAAAGAAAAAATCAGATGCCCATGTACTAGTGGTAAAAAGACCAGACTATCAAAACTTCGGTGTAGCAGTAATGAAAGATGGAAAGATAATAAAGACAGTAGAAAAACCAAAAGAATTTGTAAGTGACCTTGTACTCTCTGCTATATATTTCTTTACACCATGTGTATTTAAAGCATTTGAGCATGTAAAACCAATAGATCCTAAAGGAACGGGAAAACCAGAATACTACCCACCAGTAATTAATAACTGGTTAGTAGAGAATGGATATACAATGACTGCATCAGAAGTAACAGGATGGTGGAAAGATACAGGTGCACCTGAAGACATAATACTTGCTAATAGGTTAGTACTTGAAAGAGAAGTCCTTGATATATGTGAAGGTAATGTAGTTGATTCTAAGATAGAGGGGAATGTAGAAATAAAGAAAGGAGCACAGATAAAGAACTGTACACTAAGAGGACCAATCTCTATCGCAGAAAATGTAGTATTAGAAAATTCGTACGTAGGACCATTCACTTCAATAGGAGCAGACAGTATTGTAAAAAATGTAGAAATAGAAAATAGTATCCTAATGGGTAACTGTAATGTACATGATCTAGACAGAAGATTAGACAGTTGCTTGATAGGGTGGAATGCAGAGGTAACAAGTAAGAATACACATCCTAAGGCAGATTCTATGTACATAGGTGATGACTCTAAAGTAGAAATAAGTAGATAACATATTAAGAAATAAAAATGGAATTTAGAAAGTTAAGTATTCCAGGTTTAGTATTAATTAAACCAGATGTATTTGGGGATAGTAGGGGTTTCTTTAAAGAAACCTACAATGAAGAAAAGTTTAAAGAAAATGGAATAGATATTAAATGGGTACAGAGTAACTACTCAAGATCTACGAAAGGAGTACTAAGAGGATTACATTGGCAGAAAGAACCATTTGCACAAGACAAATTAGTAAGAGTAGCAACAGGAAGAGTATTAGATGTAGCAGTAGATATAAGGGTAGGCTCTCCTACATTTGGCCAATATGAAGCAGTTGAACTATCAGATGAAAACCATAATATATTTTTAGTTCCAAAAGGTTTTGCACATGGTTTCTTAGTATTAAGTGAAAGTGCGGATTTTGAATATCAAGTTAGTGCACCATACAACAAAGAAAGTGAAAGAGCTTTAAATTGGAAAGATACGGATACGAATATAGATTGGAAATTAGAAGGAGAACAACCCCTATTATCTGAAAAAGATAAATTAAATCCTTTTCTTAAAGATATAAACCCTGAAGAACTTTTTAAATTTGTACATCAGTAATATGAAGAAAGTACTAGTCTTTGGCTCAAGCGGAATGCTGGGTGATTACCTCTGTAAACTTTTACAAGAGAAGGGTTATGAAGTAGAGAGGAGCGATAGAGCAGAAGGTGGTATAGATATAACTGATGAACAACAAGTAAGAGATACTGTATATGAATCTAAAGCTGAATATGTTGTTAATTGTGCTGCATATACAAATGTAGAAAAAGCCGAGGATGAGAAGGAAATAGCATTTAAGGTAAATGCAGAGGCTCCTAAGTATATGGCAAATACTTGTAAAGAATTAAATATACCATTTATACATATTTCTACAGATTATGTATTTGGAGAAAACAAAGAAGATGGATACACGGAAGAATATAGAAACTTTAACCCTTTAAATGTATATGGAGAAAGTAAATTAAAAGGAGAAGAGAATGTACTTGGAGAAGGTGGAAACTCATATATATTTAGAACATCATGGCTATTTGGTCCAAATGCAACGAACTTCATAGATAAAATTTCAAAGTATGCAAGGGAATTACCAGAATTAAAAGTAGTAACAGATGAAGTAGGATGTCCTACATATGTTAAAGATTTAA
>Ga0208958_1000470_pt1 | contig 48373 bp, 49 predicted proteins | sample RifOxyB1_FD_184032 | JGI IMG/M metagenome (GOLD analysis project Ga0208958, IMG submission 184032) | Soil microbial communities from Rifle, Colorado - Rifle Oxygen_injection B1 (SPAdes) | ecosystem: Environmental > Terrestrial > Deep subsurface > Rock core/Sediment | place: Rifle, Colorado...
TTCCAACGATTTGTCCAAGTTACCGCGTGTGATTGCCATCTGTCTCTGCGCGTTGAGCGCAGTGGTATTGGTCGCTATTCGCAAACCCATACTAGCCTCCGTTCATAAGTGCGATCCTCCCTGCAGCTCACCCCTTTCCATAGGGGTGACGAGCATCCATGCTCATTGGTTGACTACGTTTACGACACGACACTCTTTTTTGAGTGCCGTGTTTCTGGCTGCCGGGGGATCACTCCACCGGCTTCCATACCTTTCACCCGTCCCGATCGCGCGCGCCCTGAATGTGGGTGCGGCGGACAATCGGAGTGTTGACGAGCCCTAAAGCGGCTATTCATGACCGGCTCGGCTCCGCGGTTTCACGGGGAGGGCCCATCCGGTCGTGCCGTCATGGCACGCGGACGGATGGGCCAATGCCCGTTATCCAGGAAACAAGCTCAGGCAACGTGCCTTTGCTTCAGGTCAAACTTTCTTCATCCAGTTCCTCCTTGCCCCAGGAGTCCCAGGGCACTTTTGATCGTACTGTTCGCCTGGCCCAAAACCGCTACGCCAGACTGGGTCAAAATCTGATTTTTCGTCAGTTCCGTCGTTTCTTCGGCGATATCAGCATCGCGGATTCGGCTGTTCGCGGCGGCGAGGTTTTCCTTGCTGATCATGATGTTGTTGATGACGGACTGAAGCCGGTTTTGCATGGCTCCGAATTCGGCGCGAATCGAGGTCACTGATTGGAGTGCTTCGTCAATGCTCGCCAAGCTGTTTTGCGCACTCGACTTTTCCCCGACATTGGTCAGGTTAAGGCCGAGCGCGACGGAGTTGACGTCGGCGGAGTTCGAATCGAAAAGCCTGATCCGATCGACGGCCGGGTTATTACGGGTTCCGACTTGAATTTCGAAAGTCGAGGAACTTCCGTTCAAAAGCGGAATTCGATTGTACTCGGTGCTGTTCGCGATGCGATCCACTTCGGCGAGGAGTTGTTGAAATTCGACGTCGAGAAATTTCCTTTCCTGAGGTCCGACGGTGTCGGAAGCCGCCTGGACTCCGAGCTCGCGCATTCTGATCAGGATGTTCGAGACCTCACCCATGGCGCTTTCGGCAACCTGAACGAGAGAGACCCCGTCCTGTGCGTTTCTTTCAGCCTGTCCGAGTCCTCTGAGCTGTGATCGCAAACTTTCCGAAATCGCGAGCCCCGCGGCGTCGTCGCCGGCGTGGTTGATTCGTGAGCCCGAACTTAGCCTTTCGAGTGTGCGATCGAGGGAAGAACGCGTCGAGCGTAAGTTTCGCTGAGCGACAAGGGAGGGAACATTCGTGTTAATTCGCAGTCCCATAACCTTCCTCCATGAAGGTAGTTCGGGCCATCCTCGGCCTTATGGGTTGCAGGTTTTACTTCTTCTTCATCAGACCGTCTTGGCCTGGTGAAATCCTGCTTCCAAGTAACGGATCGGAAGATCTCCAAAGGTCTTTAGGAAAAAATAAAAAAAATGCGGAACAGGAGCCGCGTCCCGTGGGGGTGGCTCCCGTTCCGTCCAAATCTCGTGAAGTTTTGCGTATTTCAGGCTGCTTCGGAAATATCCTCCGCGTGCCAGAATTCATAAAGCGTCTTTCCGTTATCCGTTCTCAGCCATTTTGACGCGTGATCCGGAGGGTCTTGGCCGAGGCAGCTCAGGACGAAGGCATGTATCGTGGTGGTTTCTTTTCCCGTATTCACCTTGTATTCGCCGTTCGGTTGCTTGACCACCTTGCAGTTACGTGACGGATCGCTGACGTAATAAAGAGTTTCTCCATCCTTCAGGTGACCGTCATGAACCAACGAGGTTAGGTCGAATTTGTTCTTCTTTTTTGACACGCAGTAAGTCCTCCCATCATTTCGTATCGGAAATATCTGCCGGGTATTTAGTGCCGAGTGCAATCCGCCCCGATAAACGACAAAATGTTCATATGAGTGGTCAGCTTGAACACGGTCCGCAGGGACCCAGTCCTAAAGCCCTGTCCCGGTTGTGTGTCGATGTCATCGAGGGAGAGCGGGCTAACCGGCAATTTGGGGACCTCCTGGACAAAGCTTTCGCCACGGTCGAAGGCGCGCACTTTTTCGATGATTTTCCGGTCTGGGACGAACGCCATGGCCATCCCGAGCAGGTACTTCGCGCAGGCGTTTTTGCCGGCAAGAAACGTGATTTGATCTGCTCTTCTTCCGTTCGGCTCGCGGACCTTCGCATCGGCCCCTCCAGTCAGCTTCCCGTCGCAATTATAGGGGCGGTCGCGACGGACCCCAAATACCGGGGCCATGGATTCGCGTCGCGGGCGGTATCGCTTTGCATTGAATGGGCGGTCGAACGGGGGGCAGCCGCCGCTTTTCTATGGGGTTCGGAGCACACCCTCTATCGGAGATTGGGCTTCGAGCTTTGCGGCGAGCAGGTGAGAGTACCATTGCGAGCCATGCCGCGGCTTGCGTCAGCAAAGCGAACCGCGGTTCATGCTGGATGGTGTTCAGGGTTGGCCGAGTGCCTGAAGAAGCGCCCGAACGGACTTGTTGTTCACGATTCTGATCTGATCTGGTTGAAAGCTCACAAAAATGTTCGTTGGTTCTGGACTGGCGATCCGAGCCGTCCGTCAGCTTATGCGGCCCTTGGCCGTGGCATGGACCTTGGCGGCCTCGTGCATGAGTGGGGCGGCGCAACGGAAGACCTCCTGGCCGTCCTCGCGAATATCCGCGAGCAAGTTCCGGAATCGGCTCTTTTGGGATCTCCGCGTCACCTTCGTGAGACGGGGTTGTCGGGGAACGCTTCCGACTGTTTCGGTCTGGAGCCGGAATACCTTTGCATGGCCAGAATTCTGGACCCGGTAAAACTTTATGAGGCTTATCGCCCGGACGGCGTGTTTAAGCGCGAACTCGTCTCCGGAATGAATGAGCGCGAGCTCACACGCCTCTTCTTCGGCCCGCTCGATCGAACTCAATCCCCATACGCGGAGATCGGGTTCCCGTTCCCGCTTTGGATCTGGGGACTCGATAGTGCCTGAAATTGCCCTTTCGGGCCTTCAAGTTTCAGGGCAAAATTGAATTCAGATGAAGCAGTACACCTCGAAATTTCTGAAATCGATCGCCGTAGTGTACCTGGGATTTCCTGTGCTGCACATTTTGCTCGCGGGCGTTCTTTTCGATATTCCTTTCAATCTGTGCGTCGGGATACTGCTCTCGCCCTTTTATTACGTCGTTGCTTCGGCGGCCGTCGCCGTCGGTTACGGATTATGGGAGATGCGCCGCTGGGCGTGGTATCTGTTCGTGATCACGAATTTTCTCATCGGATATGAGAACGCCGTGATGGCCAACCTCTATGGCGAAAGTCACCATAAAGTACTCGCGTTCCTGGGGTCGGTCGTGGTCCTTATTCTCGTTACATATCGTGTCGGACGGGAGATCCGGGTTCCATATTTTTTTCCCAAAATACGCTGGTGGGAGAGCGATCCGCGATATCGGCTCTCTGTTCCCGTCAGTCTCAATCGTCCTATCGGGGAAGTGATCGAAGGCGAAATCATGGATGTCTCGATGAGCGGCTGTTTCGTGAAGCTGAGGGGCGACCTCGACATCGACGAGGATGTCTCGGTGGGATTCTCGGTTTTCGGATATCTCGTGAATTGTCACGGAACGGTCGTTTGGAGAACACAAAGCACGGTTACCCATCCGAAAGGGATCGGAATTAAATTCCGTAACATCGGAAGAACCGAAAAGCGGCATCTCAGGGCCATCAACCGGCGGCTGAGAAAGATCGCGGCATTATATCGCCGTTCCCGATATCTCCTGAATCAGGAGGAGTTCCTGAAGAGACTTCAGGAAATCGAGTCACCGCGGGGCATGATCAATAAATGACCGATTGGATGAACGAGGCTCTGCGTCTCGCCGAAAAAGCGGCCGCTGAAGACGAAGTTCCCGTCGGGGCCGTTGTCGTGCACGGAGACCGGATCGTCGGACGGGGCTACAATCAGCGCGAAACGAGGCAAAGTCCCATGGCTCACGCCGAAATTCTGGCCATCGACGAAGCCTCTCGGAATCTCGGGACCTGGCGACTGGTCGGCGCGACTTTGTTCGTGACACTCGAGCCGTGTCCCATGTGTCTCGCGGCCCTGCAGCAGGCACGAATCGATGCCGTCGTTTACGGAGCGAGCGACCCGAAAGGTGGCGCGATCAGTCTGGGTTATCTGCTTCACGAGGATCTCAGGACCAATCATCGCTTTGCGGCGCGCTTTGAACCAAGTCATGAGTGTGGGGAGATTCTGACGAAATTTTTTCGCCAAAAGCGGCAAGGTTCGACGCAAACTTGATTTTGGGCTAAGCTCTCGGAAAAGGAGAATTCATGTCTCTCAAATTATCTTTCGCTAGCCTTTCGCTGGGGGCTTCGGTTGACCAGCAAACCGGCAGTCTTTCGGTTTTTGATATTCTGGAAGAAATCCGGGTCCCGCAGGTTCCCGTTCATCTCCAGTCGCTCGTCATTGCCCTGGCGCTGGAAAAACCGGATTCGAACGAATTCTCGGGGAAGATTCTTATTCACATCCTGACTCCGGACGGCAAGCAGCAGGTGGTTGGAAACGGCGAAATGCGTATTCCCGCGGAGCAGAAGCGGATGAAAGCGGTATTCCGCTTTGGAGGATTCCCTCTTCTGATGTTCGGCTCCCATCGATTTGTCCTCTCCTGGATCAATCAAGCCGGAGCAAAGGTCGGAGAGGCGATTTTGGACTTCGATGTTGTTCAGGTAACCCAAGTCGCTCAGGGCGTCGCTCCTTCCGAGAAGCCGCCCTTGGCGCATTGATTGAACTCTGTTTTGTGAGGCCCTCATGCGAGTTGAAACTGTATGGTTTGTTCGGCATCTGACTGAGACCCTCGGCCCCATGGAGGAAGAAACTTTGATCGGACTCCTGAAACAGAGGAGAATCGATTTCGCCGATTTCGGCTGGCATGAGGGGTTGGCCGATTGGACTCGCCTGTTCGGCATTCAGGAACTCGCGTCGCAGATGCCGCCCCACCCCGGTATACCGGTGCCCGGGCAACCCCGTGGGAGTCGACCGGCTGAATGGATCCCGCGCGAAACGCGTGCACCGCTTCGCGGTTTCATGATCACGCAGGACGGCGCGAAAATGGAAATCGTGAATATCAGCGAAAGCGGTATTCTCATCAAGTCCGATATTTTGATTCCCGTGGGAACGGAACTATCTTTTGTGATCGATTCGGCGGTCCTGCCCAAGGGTTTCGCGATGAAAGGCCAAGTCGTGCGTCACGCGCACAGCCCGATCTTCCGAGGCTTCGGGATCGAGTTTTCGGCTCTGTCGGACTCGCAGCGTAAGACGATCCATGAGTATGTTGCACGCCAGGTAAAAAGCTAATCGCTCGTTGGAGCGTGCTTTGCAGCCCTTCAAGCCGGTGGGCAACATAGCGCAGAAAATCGGATTGGTGCTTTCGGGAGGCGGTGCGCGTGCCGCCTATCACGCGGGCGTTCTGAAGGCGATTTCTGAAATCATCAAGAAAGATGATCACCCGTTTCCCATTATCGCCGGTTTTTCGGCCGGCGCGTTTAACGGGGCATTTCTTGCGGCCCGCGCTACCAGCGATTTTCGGCAGAACGCGACCGAGCTTTGGAACGTCTGGAAAAACCTGAAACCTGAAGCGGTTTTCCGCACGGATACCTTCAAACTTGCCGGAATCGGAGTGCGCTGGCTCCTCAGCTTGACCTTGGGGCGGGGCGGAGGAAGGCGAGGTCCCAACTTTCTTCTTCAAAATGAGCCGCTTCGCAGTCTTCTCGAGGGGCAAATTGACTTCCGCGCGATTCACCGCAACGTCGAAGCTGGCCGTATCCAGGGCATCGCGCTTTCGGCCACGAGTTACGATACGGGGGCTACGGTCACGTTCTACGACGGCGGCCCCTTTCGTGAGCCGATCACGTCGAAATCGCATTTTCTGGTGAAGACCCCGCTTGGACCGGAACACATCATGGCATCTTCCGCGATTCCCATATTCTTTCCGCCTGTGGAAATCGGCGGCGAATATTACGGTGACGGGGGAATCCGCTTGCCGACGCCGCTGAGTCCCGCGCTTCATCTTGGCGCGGAGCGGATCTTGGCGATCGGCATCAGACATTCTCTTTGGAAAGGGCCTGCGGCCGTGAATCACGGACGACTGCGGTCCCGGCGTCGAAAACCGCAGCCTCCGACTTTGGCGGAAATCGCCGGGGTGCTTTTGAATGCGATTTTCATGGAGGCTCTTGATGTCGACGTGGAGCGGTTGAAACGCATTAACCAGGTGCTTCGACTTCTTTACAAGGCGCATCCCGCGGCGCGTATTAATGAGCCGCGAATCGTCCCCAATCTCACGATTCAGCCTTCGATCGATCTCGGAAAGCTTGCATTTCAATTGTATCGAAAATTTTCGATGCCTTTGCAGTACTTCCTCCGGGGAATTGGCGCGTCGAATGAAAAGGGTTGGGATTTCATGAGCTATCTTTCGTTCGACAACGCTTATACCTCTCGGCTTCTGGAGTTGGGCTATAATGACGCAATGAGCCGTCGCTCGGAAATTCGGGAGTTTTTCGCTGAGGGGACCGGGAGTATTCACCGTGCAGCATAGTGTAACCATTGGAAAATTAAAAGAAATATTCTGGTTGCAATGCTGCTAGTGAATTCATAGAAATACCTGATAAAATAACTCAGTGACCACACAAATTGTTAACTCCAAGCTGAGGCTGCCAGCCCTCCTGGTCGTCTTTGTTTTCTGCGGGATCGTGTGCAAAGCCGCGCTCGTCTCGGCAGCAAACAAGCAGCCAGGCCGGACGCTCCCGCAGGCGGCTCTAACGGTTCCCCTGGATACTCAGAAATGGAAAGAAATTGACCTCTCAGAAGCGCATCGCCTCCAGGCAATCGAGCTGTTTTTGAATCATAAAGAGATTCCCGATCTGCAGCGGATGGTCATCGGACGCCTCCATTTTGAACAGCCGAAAATCTCCGCCTGCGTTCTTGAAAAGGAAGCCGCTGAAAGAAGCGGTCTCAAGGTGAAAACACTCGAATCCCTCCAGGGATGGGACTGTTTTTACTCGATCTCCAAGGAGGGGAAGAAGGGTTCGTTGATGGCCGTAAGAACGCTCAGGCGCGGGAACGGCAAGATCAAGCCGGTCTGGTCGTCGGCGGTGGTGCTCGAAACGGGAGTTCGCGCGAATGATGTTGATGAAACCAGCTCCTTTCGGAGTTGGATTTCGTCAGTTCGGAATACGCGATGATCGCGATAGTAAGGAAGAGTATGAAGAGACGGAGCACTATCCTGTTTACTATCCCTCTCCTTTTTGGCGGACTAGTAGCGAGCCAGGGATTCGCCGCTGATCGCGCGTGTCCCTACATGGCGAATGACAGCAAAGTCCTCGCGCTTGCTGAATCGACTGAGGGTCTTCTCAAAGGCCTGCAAGACGCGAAGGAAAAATGCGGTCAGGGTTTCGTTGACGCCGTAAAGAGCATCAACTCACTTCCGGAGCTGTTGAAGAAAACCGACGATCCGGCTCTCAAGGAAAAAATTGAACGCGACGTGGTGGTCCGGGAAATCGCGAAATGTCTAGCCGATCCGGCCTATGGCTCGAGACCGTATCAGGATCACGGGACTTATCTCGATTATCTTACGATGAGAAAAATCGACCTCGATCTCTCGATTTCAATCGCCGAAGCGCATGCGAAACCCGACGATCGGGAATCAAGCAAGAAGCAGGCGATCGCTCTGACTTCGAATCTTCTCGGCGCATTGAGCCAAGCTTCCCAAAACGGCAAGTGCAGGGATCATCTTTCGAATCATTATTTCGGCCAGATGACCGAAGTTGGCCTCGGGGTTCTTGCTACGACCAGCCCGCTTTTGTTTGCCGCAGCTCCGGCCGCGGCGGTCGGAATCGCGGCAGGACTGCTTGCCGATCTCGTCAACCTCATTAATTCGATTCCTCCGAGGGCTTTGAGGGACTTCGAAAAGACGAAGCAGACCCTCGAGATGGCGTGCGTCTACCATGCCATTATGACAACGAGTTGTGAAATGAAGGAAAGTTCCTTGACGCCCGAGTCGTACACGAAGGCTCGACGGAATCTTAGGAATATGGCTTCGTGTATCGGCGATTCAAAACTTTATAACGAATATCTCAATTCCGAAAAACTCAACACTGAATACAATCAGGTTCTTTTTGCGATCGGAACCATGGACCCCTCCCTCATGCTGCCAAGCGGAATCGAATCGGGCCCGGGTGGTGACCTTTCAAACCGTGTCGATCGGCTTCGCGGCAACAGCTCAGGCGGCGAGAGAGAGATTCTTCAGCGGTTGTCCGCATCCTATGCTTTTCTCAAAGAAGTGCTGATTGACAAGCCGGCAACCTACGACAAAGCCGAAAGCAATGTTCAGCAGAAAATCACGGCGCTCGCCCATGAATACAATTCAGTCGCGAACAACTACCTCAAGGCGATCGGCCAAGCGGTCCCGACCCAGCCTGTCGGAGGCGGACAGGAGATCCCGCCGCTTCAGCTCTTCAAGGACCATAACGCGAAGTTCAAGGTCATTATTGATAAGAAGCTCAACGAAGCGGTGAGCGGAGGAGCGGGCGGTAATCTCCGTGCATTGGAAGGACCCGCGCAAATTCATGGACGCGTCGATCTCGTCAGATTGCTGGACAAGGTCGGCTATACGAAAAAGTTCTTTTCGCGAATCAAATCGATGAAGCCGGAGCAATTGGGCACCAGCGCCGCGGATTTCAATAATCTCCAGCGCTTGATTGCCAGGTCCGAAGCGGTTCTGGACGAAATGGTCGATTGGGCTCGGATCAATCCCAGGGATTTCGCCAACGACGAGGATTACAAGGACAGCATCAAGACGAAAACGAAGCGAATCAGCGATATGATCCGCGCGCAAACGACGACCAATACCGACATCGGCATTCAAACGACGCTGAATGAAATCCTGCGGGAACCGTTCACGAAAATATATTCCATGATGACGGCTCGTACCGCTCATAACGCGGGCGCGGTGGCGCTCTCGGACAAGGCGGGCGATGATTTGTTCGCGGATCCGTTCAAGCCGGCTTACGAGGTGACCCCATTCGAACGTTTCTCGGTCCTCAAAGATATGGCGAGTAAACTCAGTGATGGGCTTTATGAAACCAAGGACCGCTTCCTGCTGAATAAAACGCGCAAGCTGTTTGAGAACTCGGACCTGAAGAAGAATTTCAAGGATGGCCTTCGCAGGATGATCAAGGATATGGAATCTGATCCTGATCCGGGCGTGACTCGCGATATGGTCATTGAATTATGCGGTCTCGCGATCAGTTTGCCGGATCGCGACGGCGCTTGGCATGCCATCGAAGAATGCGAGAACCTGATGCCTAGACGTATGCTGAAGTACTTCCAGGCGCAAAAAACACCCGGCAACGATTGTTCTTACGTCAGGTATTTCAAGGAGAAGACGCTCGAGGACAGCAACAAATTCGGACGGCCGCTCTCGCTCCCGGTTTCCAGTTCCGCAGGAGAATGGTGATGCTGCCCTTCAACGGGAGTTTCGGCGTTCTTGGGCGCGTGTTCGGGATGGTTGCCATTTTGGCCGGGGTGGCGGGCCTTTTTGTTTCTGAACCCAGACGTGATTCGAATCGGGTAGCTCGTCATCCCGCCGAGTCGCAGCTCTTTCAGCCCTGTCGTGATTCGGCCGATTGCGCGGGTGATCTGCTTTGTCGCCGGGGTTGGTGTCTCAGTCCCGATATGAAGCGCGGTGAGGCCGGGGATTCCTGCTGGAGCGGGCTGACGGATTGCCGTTCGGGCGAGTGCGAGGCAACGGTATGCCGCCCGACAATGGCAGTTCCGGCCAATAACGGCTATTTTTGTGAGAATGGGTCCCAATGCAGAAGCGGGGTCTGTGGCTCTGAATTTTTCTGCAAGGCTTCGATGTCATTCAAGGGCTTCGCGGGCGCACCCTGCGGTAACGGTCCAGACTGCTTTTCGGGAACGTGTCGGCCGAGTACGCGCGCTTGTGATTATGGTCCCGGAGAGATGGCATGCGCCCCGCTCGCGACCGCATGTGAATCCTGGGAGGCTTTTAAATGCTGCTCCGGGATTTGCAGCTACGGAGTATGCGCGCCGAGATCCGATTCCCAATGCTCTTATCAGGGGGCCTGCGCGCAAGCCGTCGGGAAGACCTGCGCCGGTCCTGGGCAATCCTGTCAATTTGACCCCCAGTGCTGTTCCCTTCGATGTGTGAGGGGGCAATGCTTGCAGAACCCGAACGCCGTCGTGCAGCCTTGTCTCCAGGATAACGACTGCTTTTCGGGGCGCTGTTCACCGAAGCAGCGCGTTTGCGCGCCGGGGTATTAGCGCTGATTCAGAGCGGCCTTTCGAATTCATTTTCAAGAGCCTTCATAAGTCTACGGTTGAGTTCAGCAGGCGAGAGAGGCGGTGCGGTGATGTCTCGGGCTTTGAGTTCGCTCACGATCGCATCGAAAACGCGGCTGAGAGGCTCCGGTCGATTCGCGAGCTCCGGCTGCGAAAGATATCGATTCCACACTTCATGGCGGCTTGGTCCCAGCAGGACGTGAGGTTCTTCATAATCCCAGCTGTCCAAGACGTGGCGAACAGAGAAGTCTCGAGATCTGAGAGCTATTTTGCTCGGGTCATTCTTTGTGCCGGGAAAGTCGAGAACCCGCCGGATGATCGACGGGTCGCGATAAGCCTGGACCACCACGGTATCAGCGAAAAACTCACCGTAAGGTGCCAGCAGTTGTTTGTACGGGCCATATTCCGCGTGCGTGATTTTTTCTTTTTCACTTGCTTGAATGAGACTGCTTCGAAGCTTCGCGTGCTCGGTCGCGAGCTCATTCATTTTCTCTTTTGACGGGGTTGCGCTCGCTTCAACCTCTCCTAACAGTTTTTCTATCTCCCTTTGCCGTGCTTCGATCCCACTGGTGACCTGCTCTATTTCACGCAGTTTTGCATGCAGCTCGGACATCTTTTTATAAAAAGTTGGATGTCGCTTTTTCAACGTGGCGTAGAAGACCGCATGGCCGTACTCGTGTGCGATCATGACCTGGGTGGATTTCGGGCTTTTTGTTTGCCCCGATGGGTCCTTGAAGCGGTAAGGAACACGTAACCGGTTTACGAAAGGCGTGAATTCGGGATCGTCGGAAAACCGGCTTGCCACAATTTCCAGAAATTCAGGTTTTTCGAGATGTGTCCCCGTTCGGTTGAGCTTGCTTATGGGTTCGAACATTTTTCTCATTTGTGCGGGTTTCAGATCGCCCTCTTTAACAAGCTTGATCGGAATCCCGTCGAGGTGCTGATTCTTCAAATTTTTGGTTGCTGCGATGAGCCAGCGGCGGAGGCTCGGGCATTTGGGCTCGGCAGAGCCACTGGAGGTAGCCAGGGCGCTGAAAAGAAAGGCAAAAATGAGGGCACTCAAACGCCTATTCATCCATTTCTTTTCGGCATTACCGGGCGGAAATGTTACTTGCGGTTGACGCGCTAATCTCAGGCGGGCGATCATCGTTTTCGCACTGCTTACATCAGCTTACTCCTTGCATATTGATCTGTGGAGCGCTGAGCGTCCATGAACGAAAATGATCGCAAATCGCTGAAACGGTACTTGGTCGCTGTCGCGCTGATTGGTTTCGCCATCATCGCTCAGCTAATCTTGAGAACTTTCATTGACCACGCGGTATTTGTGCTGCTTTATCCCGCGGTGTTCCTTGTGGCTTGGCTCGCTGGCTTTGGTCCAGCGCTCTTGGCGATCGGTATTGCCGCTTCATTTGCCGGATTCGAATTCCTAAAACCCACTGCTATACCGGATTTGGCGCGAATCCTCATCTTTGTCGGCGCCAGTGTCTTCGTTTCCTGGGTTGTCGCGCGCGGAAGACGGGTTGAGATGGCGACGAGATCCGCGATTCGTGAAGGCGAGGAGAGCTTGAAGAGAGCTCAGGAAATCGCCCATCTTGGTAGTTGGGAACTTGATCTAAACACAAATCACCTGACGTGGTCTGACGAGGTCTATCGGATCTTCGGCTTGAACCCGCAAGAATTCGCCGCAACCTATGAGGCATTTTTGAAAGGTGTTCATCCAGAAGACCGGGAGTCAGTAGATGCGGCCTATTCGGGATCCCTCCGCGAGGGCAGGGACAGTTACGAAATTGAACATCGCGTCGTTCGAAAATCCACAGGCGAGGTTAGATTCGTTCACGAAAAATGCTATCACCTTCGGGATGCGACGGGTCGCATCGCGAAGTCTCAAGGCATGGTTCACGACATCACGGAGCGAAAGCAGGCAGAGGAGCGCTTTCGTACTCTTGCCGATAACATCTCGCAGCTCGCGTGGATGGCGAGGCCTGACGGCTGGATTTTTTGGTACAACAAGCGTTGGTTCGAATACACGGGTACGACTCTCGAGGAAATGCAGGGTTCGGGTTGGCAAAAAGTTCTGCATCCACAACACGCCAGGAGAGTGGTCGAGAAGAGCTCGCACGCGTTTAAGGCCGGTGAGCGATGCGAGGATATGTTTCCCATCCGTCGAAAAGACGGAACATATTGTTGGTTCTTGTCCAGTATCATCCCGATTCGCGATGACGCCGGAAACGTGACAAGGTGGTTTGGGACGAATACCGATATCGAGAAGCAGAAAGAGGCGGAAGAAAACCTCGCGAAAGCCATTCAAGCTCGAGATGAAATGATTTCGGTGCTCAGTCACGACCTCAAAACACCTTTGGCCGCTATCGATTTAAACGCGGATTTCCTTCTGAGAAAACTGCCGTCCAGCGTGCAAAACGACAGTGTCATCGCAAGAACTGTTTCAGCCATCAAGCAATCGACCTATCGTACTCGCACCCTGATTTCTGACCTTCTTGACATCAGTCGAATTGAGTCGGGACATCTTGCTCTGCAGCCTCGTGAATATGAAGTCAAAGACGTAGTCGCCGAAGCATTAAGAGATCTACGCCTGATTTCCGAGGCCAAAGGGATCCAGTTACACGAAATATTTTCGTGTTCGGATGAAAGAATCGTCTGTGATGTCGAGCGGATTTCGCAGGTGTTTTCGAATCTGGTCGGTAACGCGATCAAGTTCGTGCCCGAAAAAAATGGCGTGATTGAACTCGGATGCAGCAGTTTGGGTGACGAGGTCACGTTTTACGTGAAAGACAACGGTCCCGGTATCGAGAAAAATGCGCTTCCACACATCTTTGACCGCTTCTGGCAGGCCCGGCAGGCTCGCAGGGCCGGTGCCGGACTCGGCCTCGCGATCGCGAACGGGATCGTCTCCGCTCATTATGGAAGGACATGGGTCGAAAGCACCCTCGGAAAGGGCACTACTTTCTACTTTGTGCTCCCTAAGGCCTCCAGTGCTGCCGCGAGACGGCTTCTCGAAAGTTCGAAAATAGTAGCATAATGTCCATGGCTCCGGTCGGTAATTGAGGTATTCTTAACCAAAACGGGATTCAAGAACGGGAGATGGTCCGGATGGCACGCATTCTTTTGGTCGAGGATGAGGAATTCTTTCGGCTGGTACTCAGTCAGGTTCTTGAAAATCTGGGCCATAGTGTTGACTGCGCGACAAACGGAAGGGAAGCCGAGTACATTTTCGGCTTACGTCAATTTGACCTGGTCATTTCGGATGTCCGGATGCCGATTATGGACGGAGTAGCGCTGCTCAGGTCGATCAAGGCGAAAAAGAGTACCCCGTTTGTCCTGATGACCGGATTTGCGGAAATCCTGGAAACGCATACGGCGGCAGAACTCGGCGCTGATGGATTCCTGGCAAAACCCTTCAGTCAGGACGCGATCAAGGAAGCCATAGACGCTTGCTTGGCGCCTCCCGCAGCGGAGCCGGTTGAGGCTGATCTCGACGATCGGTTTCACAAGATATCGATGTCCGATTTCGTTTCCGGAAAGCTGATCCCTTTCGGGATTTACATCCGCTTGTCGTCCCGTCGCTACGTGAAAATCGCGACGCAAGGTGAAGACATCGCGCTGGACCGGATCAAAGCATACCAAGAAAAGGGAGTTAGATATCTCTACCTCGAAAAGGATGATTTTCTCAAGTATATCGGGCTCAATCTCCGGATCGTGAAGGCCCTCCCGAAATTCGATGGAATCTCGAAGGAAAAGAAACTCAGCTTCATCCGGCATACCGGTGAGGTATTGCTGGAACAGGTGTTTAAAGACGGTATAAACCGAGAGGCGTTTGAAAACGCGCAGGAGTACGTCGAGGGTGCTGTTTCCTTGTCCTTGGAATATGCCGGCGCGCAGGACTTAATTACCGTTCTCAATTCACATGCTGATCAATTGTACGCCCACAGTTTGGGGGTGGCGCTCTACGGAGTCATGATCGCGCGTCACCTGGACTGGAACTCATCCCAGACATTGTATAAAGTTTCATTGGGCGGGCTGTTCCACGATATCGGCATGAAGGAAATCGATCCCGGCATCTTTCAAAAGCCGAGGCTGTCTATGACCCAGGAAGAGATAGCCTTGTTCGAGAGTCATCCCCGACGGGGATACGAGCTGCTCAGTCAGCTTGCATTCATACCTGAAGAAGTACAGCTGATCGCTTATCAGCATCATGAGGATATGATCGGGCAGGGATATCCGCTCCGTCTGCAGAAAACAAAAATCTTTCCTCTCGCGCGGGTGATCGCCGTTGCGGATCGTTATTGTTTGCTGGCGCTGAAGAATCCGCAATCCCCGTTCGGGATGGATTCGAAAGATGCGATTTCCGAGCTCGAGAGGCATTACAAGGATACGCTGGATTCTGAATGCCTGGCTGCCCTGAAACGAGCTCTTCAATGATTCCGCCCAAAATCAATGTGGCCAAAGCACTCCATTGGATTTACGGAAGTCCTTGGAGAATATTTCTGACGTTGTGGTGGTTGATCTTTCTCACTGAATTTTTCATTATGTTGGTTCTTTCGAGCGCCCATTTTGAAGGAACTCCGATTATCATCGCCCTGCTCGATTCAGCTCTTCTCGGCCTTGTGGTGTCCATTTTTCTCTGGCTCCTGATCGTTAAGCCCTTAAGCGGGGAGACGGCCAAGTTTCGTGAGCTTGCCGTCAATATCATCAACGAGACCCGCGATGGGGTCATCGTAGTCGGAGAGGATCAGACCGTTCTTATGGCGAATACCGCCGCGTCTCGGATTTTCGGGGTTAAGGGAGACCAGCTCCGAAACCTCGCGATCGCGGAGATCTTGCCACTGTTCCCGGTCTGTACGGAGAGTGGATCGCTGGCGTGGTCGCAGAAATTGCCGGTTGATATGTTCGCTGATATCGATTGCCACAAAGTCTCTTTCGGCACCAAATGGTTTTGGGCAGTCTTCATAAGGGATGTGACTGAAGCCAAACAGGAGCAGCTTACGAAGGAGACGGAAAAGGAGAAGCATGCCGCGGCGCAGAGGTTGATGATTCTCGGAGAGATGGCCGGAGCCATCGCGCACGAGCTTTCCACACCGCTGGCGGCGATGCAGCTTCAACTCGAACTGCTCAAAAGGGAGATAGAAGGGAAAAGTCCAAATAGTAGAACCATGAGTGGCATGATCAATGCCGTGTTCGCGACTTATAAAAGACTGGTACGGATCATCCAAGGTGTGAAGACCGTAATTCGTGGCGGTCACGCGCATGCAGTGAGCTTTGTGGATGTGCAGAAGGTGTTGGATGGGGCGCTCGCAGTTTACAAGGATTTGAGCGGCAGGCGTGCAGGCTTTTTGAATTGCGAACTCCTGGTTGAACGTACGGAAGAAAAGCTCATGATTTTTTGCGACGAAGTTCAGATCAACCAGGTAATTCTCAACTTGTTCAATAATGCGCTCGATGCCTTGGAGAACCTGGAAAGGCGCTGGATCAAAGTCGAACTTAAGGGAACGGATGAGTGGGTAGAACTAGCAGTGTCGGATAGCGGACGCATCTCTGAAGATATAAAATCGAAGCTCTTTGAAATGCTCTTTACGACGAAGCCACCCGAAAAAGGAACGGGGCTGGGATTGAATCTCTCTCGAAAAATCATCACAGCTCACGGCGGAACCATCAATCTTGACGAACGGTCCGAGAATACGCGCTTTGTGGTGCGTTTGCCGCGTCGCGCACACGCTTCTTCATCGTTGCCATCGGAACCAGCCGAAAGCAGGGGGAGTGATCAGGCGCAAATCGAGGAGTGGCTTGCGGGGCACCGGCGTTGGCGCACGGAATTCGTCGATTCGATCGAGCGTGGAGGCGAAATTTCTGACGAAAAAATTCGAAAGATCGGACTCCCTGAACAGTGTGAGCTCGGTCAATGGATCAAAGAAGCGCGTCCCAGGATGGCGGGAGACGAGGTTTTTACGGAGCTGGATGGACTTCACAGGAAGCTTCACGTTTTGGCTGTTGAAATCGCGCAGGCGATCAAGAAGGGTAATAGAAGCGAGGCTATTCGGATGATATCCGGAACAGCCGAATTCACGGTTCTCACTCTTTCCATTACGCAGCTGATCGAGCGGTTGAGAAAGCGGATATGAAAAGAAACGTCCGCGGCAGCGTCGCTACTATTTGCATTCTCTCGGGGGGTTCTCGTTGAGGACGTCTTGTGCGTAATCCAGTTTTTCAAGAATCATCCCTGTTTTGAGATCAGCATCAGAAATAGAGTTCAGTTTTTTCAACAGGTCAGAGACGAGTCGTTTTCGCAGTGGGACTTCGCCGTCGGAGTTGTGCTGGATTTTGTTCAATACCTGAATGGTGCCCGAAGGGCACGTGATATTCTTCGAGTGGTTTGGTATTGGGATCTCTCTTTTTTCCAGCATGGGAGGGGTCAGTTCTGCGTGAGTGAACATCGTAAACGTTTCGCCAGGAATGATGTCACCGCCTGATGCGGAATGACTGGGCTTGTTTCTAAATGTCAATTTGTAGCAGCTGTATGTCAGTAGGGGGGAGTTGGGTTCTTTGGCGACAAAGACTGCCAGAGGATCAGCGAGTGAGACGCCGGTCATCGTTTTTCCAGTTTCATAGATCCTTCTCCAATTTCGCATGTCCTTGACCAGCGCCGATCCGAATTTGGACCTATGGGCTGCCAATACGAGCGATTCAATTTCCTTTGCGTCCAAGTCGAGTTGTTTTTCGGCCAACGCTTCTGAATTAGCAAGGACTATGGGGGGCAACTTTTGATCCGAGGCCAACGTGAAGACCGCCTTGGATAGATGGGTACATCAAGCCCCAACTCGCTGAACGTAAGACGATTGATTCGCGCTTTTGCTTCTGGATCGTAAAGGGTAGTGCTGACACCTGCAATGTCATGGTTGAAATAGTAACTGGACAAAACATTAGCGAGCTGGTCGTCGGTATCAAAACCAGCATCGTTATCAATCCAGTATTTTTCGGCCGCGTGAGCGGAACGCGCGGATAGTAAAAGTACGAAGAAAAGATGTTTGGAATATCGCATAAAATTTCTCAAATATTTTAGATCGTATGCTAAGAAAATAGAAAATTCCAGCTACGCATGCGGGATCAGGGGGCAAGGTGAATCCAGAAAAGAATCAAGTGGAGCGAAAGCCGGTTCTAGCAGTTGTCGCCTCAGTAGTGATGCCGGGTTTGGGGCAGCTTTATAATGGTCAGCCAAGAAAAGGATTGGCCCTATTTGCGACCTATGTTTCTTTGATTCCGATACTCTGTTGGATTGTGCTCCAGTTGCCGGAACAATTCCTGGCCTGGGGATTTATTTCGGCCGGGCTCGTCGGTCTCAGTCTTTGGGTGATTGCAATCGTGGACGCTTACCGGTCGGCAAAGCGGATTGCGCAACGCTACACGCTTGCTCGATTCAATCGTGCTTATGTCTACATTCTTATCTTTCTATGCGGAAAGCTGCTGATTCAGGATCCAGTCACCGATTTTACGAAAGCATATTTATTAGAAAGTTTTCGTGTTCCTGAGTCTTCGGGAATGCTTCCGAGTATTCTACCGGGAGATCAGATTTTTGCTGATAAGCGATTCCGTTGGTCGAGGACGAACTCAATCCTTCACCGAGGGGACACTGTCGTGTTTCGGTACCCAAAAGATCCGGAATTTATTTATATCAAACGGGTGATTGGTTTACCTGGAGATCAGATCGAAATTCGTGGAACCGAACTGATCGTGAATGGAGCCTCGATCCGAGGCGAGGAAGTCCAGAGTTTTGAGAATCCGGAACTCGATCGGCTTTTGTCAGCCCATAGCGCTTTTCGCGAGCAGGTTGATGGGCACAAATATATTTCGATTTGGAAAAAAGGTGAAAAACGCGATTCAGCGCGATTTACCGTTCCGAGCGGCACTGTCTTTGTCATTGGGGACAATCGAGATTTCTCTAACGATTCGAGATTTTTTGGGCCTGTTCCGGTAGGCGACGTTATCGGCAAGCTGAAGCACGTTTGGCTTTCGATGAGTCCTGAATTTGGAATTCGATGGAGCCGGCTCGGAGCTTTAATAGAGTAGAAGACCCGATGAGGCGCTCCTGAAAATAGTTAATCCGACATTGCGAAGACCAGATACCAACCAGGGATTCGATGGGCCTCAATCGGCGCGGTTCATCGGGAAGTACCTCAGGTTGAGGTCCGGCTTCCGGACATAAATGCTGCGGTTTTGACGATCGAGAACGAAGAATCGTTTCATGCTTGGGCTCGGGCAAAGACGCGTCCGGATTGTATCGGTCTCTATCTGGGGGGATCTCGACTGCGGTGGATCGGTGTTCGTCACACGCGCGAACGCGATTTCAGCTTTCGAATTCGGCTCCACAAAAGGGCCTTCGGAACACCGTCCATCTTCAGGGCCGACATGCATTCATCCAGCCGTCCTGTTCTCTCGGCGAGTCTTGTAACGGCTCGGTTCAGATCTCGCTCCACACTATCGCCGTACGCCATGGCCGCCTTCTTTTTCGCCTGGGCAAAAATGGGTTTGGGCAGCTCCAGCATTGCGAGATCAATCAGGTCGCGGCTGAAGACGCCATCATCGGACCAGCGGTCGGAATTTGCCAGGAGTTTGCTCGCAGCCATGTCGAGCGGTTTCAGCGTCGCGACGTTGCAAATCCGATCGTCTGGGCTCGGTTCCTCCAAAGGAATCCGGCCCTCAAAAACAATCTCGAACTTGATTTCGGCGCCACCGACGGCGAGCAGGGTTCGAATCCCATACTGATCGGCGCGGATTTCACCTTTCGCGTCGAGTTCGTAACCGGAACGTACGATCGAGCGGATACCACGCGACCCGGTCATCCGTTGGCGCAAGGTTCGGTAGCCGACCGGATCCGATATCAAAAAATCGAGATCCAGCGACTCGCGGTACTCACGATGCGAAAGCACGATCGCGGTTCCACCTCCGAAATAGCAGCGATTGGAAACCAGACACTCGGAATCAAGTGCCTGGAGAATGGACATGATCTTGATGTGGTGCTCCCTCTTAAACAAGCAGCCGCTCCTTACCGAAGGCAGCTAGCAGCATTTCGATGAGTTCCTGCTCGCCTTGCGTGAGGGTTTTCAAATCGATATGACGCCAGTTGCGCTCATAAATATCCAGCGCTTCTTCGGGGCTTAATTCCGCGGTCTTTTTAAGCTGCCAAGCCAGGCGTTTGAGTTGGGGGTAGTCGGCCAGGCGGATCTTAGGCTGCGGCTTTACGGGAGCGTTCCTGGTATGCTGCCGGGCTGGATCAAAAAGAGACAGTTCGAGTCCGAGAGCTGAAATTGCCGCCAGGTAGGCTCCCATGGTTACGGACGGGTCGCCTCTCTCGATCCGGTGGAGCGTCGTCCGTGAGATCGAGGCGGATTCCGCCGTAGCGGTTGCGCTTATTTTTAGGCGTTTGCGTCGGTGCCGGAGCTGTTCGCCTAGGGCACGGAGTGCCTTTGTTCCGCTTGGGCTGATCGAAGGAGAGTGGGCTGGCATGTTTCTTATTATATACGAATCATGTATATTGTCTATAATGAGACACATAAATGGCGAGTTTCAGAGTTGATTGCGGTTTAGCTCATCGGCTGCCACACTTGCCCCTAGATTCGAAAGAGGTCCAGATTATAACAAAAGAGCGCATCTTCAGGAGATGATGCTTTCACGATGGCTCTGATTTCCTCGATTGCTTTGACCAAAATCTCGCGGACTGCAGGAACATCCTTACTATTCATGGTAGCAAGCGAAGAATAGTGAAGATCGTGCATCCGAGGCACATCGAGAGACTGAACCGCGCGCATTCTCCAGTTCGTGTGGTGCTTTGAAATCAGTGGTGAATTGTCTCCGAGATAGATATTCATTCGTCCTGAAACAAATTTTCCGCTCTGCTCCTCCGCCAGTCCCGTTGCAATCAGAAACGAGAGGATTTCCATAACTTTGGAGACCGGTAAGTGCAGGTGCTTTGAGAGTTCGTCGCGCGTCTGGAATTCTGGCATTGTGATGAGCATGTGAATCGTGGGGTATAGCCACGATGAGTAATAGGTCGCCTGGTCTTTTTCTTCGATCGTTTTTTTGATCTCGAGGCGGTTTCGGAGTGCGGATCGTGAGTCCAGGACTTCCTGAATCTGGATTTCGAAATGCTCCTTAAGCGATTTATTCCCGGCGCGCGCCCGTTGAACGAGAAGAATAAAAAATCTCGCCTCCTGTGAATTGTGTCCCATAAATCCGTTGAGTAGCGATGCCTGTTCGGGACTTAAATCAGCAGAGCCATGGAGAATTTGTGAAACGTAAGTTGAGTGGCATTTCACGATTTGGGCGAGCTGACGCTTCTTCCCTCTCCCTTTACTTGGCTGCGAATTTATCCAAGTCCGTAGATAGCTCTTGTAGTCACCATATTCGAATATTGAAACAGCTTTCATGTTCAATAGCTTATCGTCCTGTTTATAATATGACTAAGGGTTAGATTAATTTATTTAGTAATTCGATCTACTAATTACGCAATGTGTCATATATTCTAAACCAAGAAGTGAAGGAGAGTGTCAACGCCGACACTCAAAATTTGAAAACAGGTGAAAAGAAGTTGCACGAGGGGATCGAGTTATGAAGAGCAATCGAAATACTAAGCTGTTGAAATCAGGACAGGAAAACGGTGAAAGAAGCGCCAAGTGCCGGCTTAGGAATTGCTCTATTAAGCGGCAAATGCCTCGGGCAATACTTCTCACATTACTGCTGTGCAGTTCTTTTCTGAGCGCGCTTAGTGTTCAAGCTGGTGATATTCGAAATAAGGAATCCGTTGAGGCTCTTACTACAGTTGAAAATCAGAAGGACCTACTTGGGACCCTTGTTCCGCCGTCCGCTTGTCCAAGTTGCACGGTGAGAAAACCGGCTACTGTGCTTCGGGGAAGTGAAAATGGCGGAGGTGATGTCTCCTTTGTTTGCAATAAACCCCTTCACAAGGGCTTCATAGATTTTGATTTTTCAGATTACGTCTACCTCGCCGATACCGTCGCAATGCTGAGAAATACCCATGACTGGGATGCATATACTTGGGTTAACTCCGATGACCTTCTCCGAGTTGCACTCACGGCTATTCGTGAAGAGTCCCCGAGGCTCGCGGAAGAGCTGAGCGCAGCCATTTCAAATTTCAAATGGCAAGAGGTAGATCACCTCGACCGGCTGTATGACGATAAAATCCGTACTGTCCCCGAGGGTTGTAAAATTGAGCAGCTAGCGATTCAAGATCGGACAACGGGCATAATTCGTGTGAACAAATCCTTACACCATCGTCTGAGTAGCTTGGAGGTAGCATTCCTAAAACTTCATGAGGGTTACGTGAATCTTCAAACGCCAGAAGAAGTTCAAGCCCGGAATACAACCCGTATTCGGGAAAAATTGGCAGCACTCATGTCCACATCCGAGTTCAAAAACAAGATAAAACGTTCGAAGTGGTGCTGGTATAATCCGTCTCATGCGTCTACCTTCGCCTTTCTGTACGATTCTCTTTCTCAGCGGGAAAAACGCTGGATTGAAGAAGACGTCGCATCAGGAAAATTTGCCAATCGGTTTGAAGCGCTGCGATCCTACAATCTAGGACGAATCTATTCTCGGCGGTTGGATTCGCAAATAGAATCGGCCCATCAAGACGCCTTAGCGGATAACATCATGACCTATATGTCCGCACAGGCTGGAGTAAAGCTTGAGCCTGAAGTGAGCGACTTAAAAGGTTATCGTCGGATTCGTCGCGCTGTGCAGTCGAAAGATTCTTTGGCAGTTTCGGATTTAGCGCAGGTCATCGATTCTGTATTCCAGTTTTCGAATGAAGGCTCCGCGAAGCAGGCTTGCCTGAGCACCGGAACCAATTAGCCCAAAATTCTCAACGCAATTATAGGAGAAAGCTTATGAAACGTTTGACGTTGATTTGCACTGTTTTGTCTTTCGTTCTGGTTTCCACTGTATCTGCACAGGATTTCCAGTCTCAAAAAGGAATAATCCGGAATTACACTGGACTCTCCTTCAAAGGAATCGACCTCGACCTGCGAATTGAGGCGAGAAGTGGTAACCCGTTCGATAGCAGCGGGCAGGTTTGCGGAAGCGCTACGTTCCGGAAATCCTATTTGCCCGATTCAAAAGGAGACGTTGCCTTAGAAATCCCAGCACTTTCCGTTTCCTGTTCGGGATCGTGGCTATTCCGTCCAACTTATAGCGCAGTAGTTGATATTCACTTTTCCGATCTAGGATACACGCTACATCGGGAATTTTTTTCAGATATCAACACGTCGATTTCCGCTTTTCTGGAGAAAGTCAGCTTGTACCGATTTCCACCACAAACGGCCAGAGTTCGCATCCTAGCGCCCGAAGGTACGAGCCTGCCCGATTATGTCGCGAATTGGAACTATTTACAGTACCGTCTTTATTTGGCGTTCGTAGGTGAAACTGTGCAGGTTCGGCTGGATCCGAATGAAAGAAACTCAAGACTCTTTTATGTGACGGTCCGGTCTGGAAGCATTAGTGCGGACAATGTCTTGGCGGTGAATAAATCATTGGGAGAGCCAATCATCGCTGTAGCTGGAGATCTTGGTCCGAGTCCACGTATACGCGCCTCGGTTGAAGTCAGTTCCGGCGGCTCTGAAAATATTCAGTTTAGGTCCACGCAGTCCTTTATTCTGGGCGATGAAATGCCGCCAGAGTTAAGGGACATTTCGATCTGAGCCTATTTGTTGCGTTGCAGATCGCAGACTTCATTCTTAATGAAAGCCCGTATCGCAGCCGGAGCACGCCGCGAAGCAACGCGGGACGATCGGCCTGGTCCTGCTGGACGAGGCTTTCAATAAGATGGACGAGGCCATCGCGCCAATGGCTTTTTCCACCAACCCACGAATGGTCTTAGCGGCATGCCGTAAGCCCCCGGGGCTTGCCCCGGGGATATAAGGCATCCTTGACCTGGGGGTTATAAGGGGGCCGGCGATAGCCCCCTTATCCTTGCGACTCCGACAGAGGCGGCCGATGCGATGTGATATACAGCGCGATATGTTCCGTCGCAGTAGTCACTCCGTTTGGTATTGCAGGTATCATCTGGTTTTCAGCACCAAGCGCCGCAGAAGAGCGCTGAAGACCGAGGATGAAAGGAAGTACTGCGAAAGGCTCCTGAGGCGGGCCGCAGAAGCCTATGACATGAACGTGCTGGTGATCGAGGTGGATGTGGATCACGTTCACATTTACCTGGAAATCCCGCCTCAGATCGCCGTGGGAAAAGCGGCTCGAATCCTAAAGAGTCTCAGCGCCCGGTATATGTTCAAGAAATTCCCTCAGCTAAAACGGATGTTTTGGTCAGGGGAGATGTGGAGTCCCAGCTATTTCGTCCGCAGCGTAGGGGAAGGAGTGACTGCGGAGACGGTGAGGCGCTACATCGAAGCCCACGATGAAAAAGCCGCCGGATCGGAGTCCGTCCAGGCGAGGCTGTTCCCGAAGCGCAAGCGTAGGGAATAATCGGAGCTTAGGACCATGAGGCCCCGGGGAGTGTCACAAAGCCGGTTGTGGGGGGAACCATGGTTCATTAGTTTAAACTGAAAGCGCATTTATCGACGAGGAATTCGCGCGCTTTCAGAAAGTGCTCGATTCAACCAAATGATGACTTATTGCCATATAGATTATTGCAGGCAACCTATTCTTTCGTACATGGAAATCTCAAATTCGGAGGAGCCACTGATCGGGTCGATGAGGAGGCTGTCGTTAACTCGGATCTGAATTTTTTGGAAAATCCGAAACTCCGTATATGCAGAGCTTGACGATTCTTTTGTGGCGATGGAGCCGGCATTCACGTAAAAGTGGCCGTCGCGCGCTTTCCGAAGTTTTAGAATACGGTCAAAATGCTCATAAGCGCGAGCGATCGGCGCAGGTTGGCCGCCATGCGGAATCATGTCCTGTTTGTAAGAGTAAATGGCAATTTCAATGTCTTGGGCATCTTCAGCGCCGAAAACATCAAAATACACGGGTTGAGCAAGCATCAAGGTTGTATCGGCTCGGCCGTCTTTCGTGTAGCGCATGCATCGCTGATTCAGCTGGTAATTAATGTCTACCTGAACGCCACCGCTGGTGCTTAGATTTATCTTCTTCCAATCTGAAGCGATAGCTGAGCCGGTCATCGTGATCGCCGAGACAATTGCAAAGAGCGTTAGTGCCATACGGGTTGACATAAATTTTTCTCCTGAGTTATTGGTTATAAGTATCGATTGGCGCGTACGGCTATAGCCCAGTTCGCCTTAAGGTCAAAATAATGCCGACTGAACGGCTGGATATCAGCACTGAATGGACAACTGGCGACGTTCCGTAGGGTACAGGCTATCCATACCCCGATTGCAGTTTTGAAATGGGGTTCGGCGGCGATGGATGGAATCATTACGGATCGACGGAGCTTCCGAATACCAGAAAATAACTGGGTAAATGAGTTTCAAGCCGGACCGTGAAAGAAAAGCGGCTGCAGGCCTGGCAGTGAGAGACGACGAACCCGGGGGCATCTGTGAATGTCAAGGATTGAACGTATAACAACGGGCACTTGAGAAACGACGGCCAGAAGACTCAAGCGGGACTCCGGCGAGAGGGAATGGGCCATCCTCCTATTTGGAAGCATGCGAAAGTTTGATCCCCAAGGTGATTTCACTCGGGGTGTAGCCTCTGCTTTCTTTTTACGCGGGAAGGTCAGTACGGAACGATAGTTCCGCATTATTGGTGGTCAAGACCTCAGGATTCGAAGCGGAAACCGTGCTCTCGAGATCAGGCCACGAGCGTTCAGGACTTTACGCCGCCTTCTTCACCATCCGATACTCATTCCAAACCCGATGCGCGGGTTCGTAGGAGCAGCCCAAACGTTTGCTGATTTCAGTGGGGGAGGTCATTCCGAACTCGATTGCGGTGATGATATCTGCGCGCCAGCTTGCACCGTAAAGGTACCGGTTTCGGTATTGGCGATTATCCTTGAGTAGCTCTTCTCGGGTGAAAACGTCGCTTTCTCGAATCCGGATCGAGCCCTCTGGAATGAGATAATTCATTTCTTCAAAATACTGAATGGCCCCTTTTAACTCGATCGCCGAACGGGTCACTTCTTCTGGGTAGAGAAATACGGGCTCTTTCGAAGAATAGATCCAGCGCTTCGCCTGGTGAAAACCTTTGTGAGCTGCGTGAATGAGAACGGCGTTGGTCCAGATCGTGGCGTTTTGGTTCCCGAATTTTCGAAGCCTCTTTTGAAGTTTATCGAAGAGAACATAATCGCCGTGAATTTCAAACCAGGTGAGGAGGGACGAGAATAATCTGGGGTCTCTTGGCACTTCACTCGCAGCGACGATCAGAGTTTCCTCGATATCGATGAAGAGTTTACGGCGCCTTACCATTGGCCGTCGAAATTCACCGAATCGAAAACCGATCAGCTTCAGTCTCTGCGTCAGCTCGCTACCAGTCATAGCCGAGCCTCTTCGCAAGTAGCCTAAGTGAGGTTTCACAGTGTTTGGGCCAGAGCGGATTTGAGTCTCGCTTCATGAGCCAATCGAGGGCTTCTTTCAATTCCTCGAGAACTGGCGCGAGCGCGATACAGTCTTCGATATCTTCTTGGCGATCGCAATACGCGAAGAGTTTTGTTTTAAGAAGATCAGAGCGTCCGAGAGTCGAGAGTTTCAGTGCTCTTCCGCGATAGAGAACTTGGAGTCGCGTTTGCCAATTGTCCGGGAGATCTCGAATCAAGCTCTCCGGACCGTTATTGAACCAATTCTCCTTCAGTCTGAGCCTTGGATTTTGTTTTGCGAATGCTTGGGCCGCTGCAAGGACGTCTTCCGGGATTTTCGGATAGAGGAAGTCGACATCTTCTGTGAATCGCGAAATCACGTCGAGAATGATCAGCGCCGCTCCGCCGATCACGACGCCTTCGAATCGCAATTTCTCCTTCCGAAGGAACTCATCAAATCTGGAGATCGTAGTTTTCATGCCTACAATATTGTATTATACAATAATGCGCAAAGCAGGCTTTAAATTCAGTTTCACAAGTCCTTGGAATTATTGATTTTTTTAAAAATGGCTGGGGCGCCTGGATGACCTCCGGACCATCCTGGTCCTCCGGTATTCGAAAGGAATTCGCGCATCCCGCGCGCGCCTTTTCCAATTTCGCCTTCGGCGAAAGCTCCTCGAACCAGCCCTCGCCGCTTGCGCGGCTCGGCGTGGTTCTCATCCCGTGCATCCCGACCCTTCCACTTCAGACCCGCTTCGCCGGATCGTCGGCTTGTGTCCCCGGTACCCCCAGCCGCAACCAACCCCGTAAATGACACAAAGATACGCGAGCTAGCCGTCGAACGCTCGCGTTCGCTCGCGATGAAGATGAGGCGAGCCGAGGGAGTGTACTCGAATGTACATGACCGAAGGCGAGACGAAATCTGACGAAGGATGGCGAAGCGGATCTGAAGTGGAATGGCTGGTTTGATTCCTTTTGAGCAAAATCCACACCTTACAGCCGAAGGCTTCCTATCGTAGAGGAGGATGGGGCCTTCTTCAAGCGATTCTTAGTGGCCGCGCGAGGGTTCCGGTCGAAATAGGAAAACTCGGGAAATGTCGGGTGTACTTAGCGCGTTTGTGAACGATATTTCAGGCGCTTCGGTGTAGTGTGTCATCCTAAGAAAATGACGTAATTAGGCCGAAATAGATAAGTGGGCACTCTAAGGAAGATTCTGAAAATCGCATTCGTGAGTGGGTTCCTGATGCGAGCAGGGGCACTAGCGTATGCAGGCAGTACAAAGAACAACTGCATTGAGCAGCAATTCGGCTTCATTCTGAACGAAGAGCTGCGATCGACCGTAGTCTATCCCGATCAGCCTTCTGCTGAATTCAAATCAATCTTCTATCGAGATGAGAATGGCCGAAGAATGGTCGACACGAAATTGATTCCGGAAGGCAGTCTGGGTTTCTTTGGTGATGGCCGGCAGCGTTTTGTTGGCCGGATTATTTCGACAATGGACAGGGGTGAATTCAGCATCCTTGATGAGCGGACTGGTCAAATCATAAGGATCGAAGAACGTTTTCTAGAATCAGCCCGAACTAAACCCCCGAACTTACGTTGGGAAAGAACGTCGAGTAATGATCCGCCTAAGCTGGCACGACTAATTGAAACTACCGATCACCCGTATGCGTTAGTTACGTTCATGGACGGCTTCGATCAGAACCGTTCGGTTTATGGAAAGCTTTCGAAGCAGGAACCTGAGCCCGGATACTGGATCTATTCAATAGAGGAGAAAAGCGGAATCGTTCATCGGTTCGACTCGAGTTCGGTCAGGTATAATGCCGTAATCACAAACGGCAGTACCGAGGCAAAGTCGCTCTTCCCAACATTGAAATCCGGCGGCGCTCCGCTGAACCTGATTGATAAGAACGCAGCCCGGCGATTGAAATGGGCGAAGAGCGTGATTAAGTCTGGAAACATCTTTGATGATCCCGAGATGTATCAATTTCTCGAGAGCGATCTTGAAGCCACGAAAAGACTCATGTACCGCTGGTACCACGGTAAGCGCGAGGATGCATGGGTTGAATCCGTAATGAAACAAACGGAAGCCTCTCTTGGCGGAAGATATGTCTCTTTGCTGGCCGATCCGGCAGTTCTGAGTCGCGCAGATCAATTCATTGCATTCGGGAAAGCACATCTCGCGAGGCATCCAGGGATATCATCCTTTGGATTAAGAACGGCATTTTCGAAGCACCTCGGTACTCGTAAGATTTATCGGGGAATGACTTTGACTGAGGAGGAAGTCAAAGCAATAAAGATGAACGGAATAGCCGCGGCCGGAATGCTTAATTCCAAAGACATACCCGATGCTATTTTCAAGAGTTTCGATCCAGCTTTACGCATCGGTACTGGGCGGTACTTTCATAGCCCACAGGACGATATATCATTACGACTTGCGGGCTCTACGGAAAATTCATTGTATATATCAGTTACCGATCACGAGCCCATCGCGGCCTCGGTTGGCTTTCATGCATCCGGGAGGCAGGGCCTTCCAGGAAATAGTCTTTACGTTTTTGAGATAGAAATTCCTGAGTTATCACTGGTGAAAAGACAGCATGTTTTTCGGCCCCTTTTCACTGGTGGGGTACAAGTAGAAAAGTCCAAATACAAAGCCGGTGACCCCGGTATAGAGATGTTTGTTCCGTACAAAATCAATTCCCAATACATCAAATCGGTGCAGAAATATCAAAACCCGCCAAAAAAATGGGGTTCGCTAAGCTCGTCTTCTCGATCAGGTGAGGTTGTGAGACCCGTCGAGCCGAAGATTGCGAATCCCGAAGAAGCTCTTCCCGGTGCAGAAGTGTTCCCGGACAGAGTTCGTCGAGTATTTCATGAAGAAGACGTTCTAATAGAGAATAATGGAAGTTGGAACAAAATGACCTCGGGCGAAATTCCGACACCAATCGACGATAAGACAGAAGCATTATTTGATTATCCGCCGTACCAGAGGATATATGGCGACATCCTCGGGAAATACGAAAACGGAGATTTCCTTATTGAAGCAAGACTCCCGACCGGCTTGTTAATCGGAACTGGTATTCAGCGCTGCAGGTGGAAAGTTCGCGTAGGTCAGGATCGTATTATCAAGGCAACCTCCCGGTAGTGAAAATTTAGAAGTGAGTCTTCCTATGTTTTGGATTGGCTCGATCAGGATTCGCCTTCGGCAAAAGCTCATCGAACCAGCCCTCGCCGCTAGGGTGGCTCGGCACGGACCAATCTGGTCGATACACGAGCAATATTGTGATCGCGGCACCCGCAAGATAGAGGCTGGCGTAATCCCGAGTTCTCGAAAGCAATTCAATAGCTCAAAGACGCGGGGTAGTCCCGTGGGCCTCGATACGTTTGCCGGACCGTACAATGCCCTGATCTAAGTGCCTGAAGGGTACAAGCTTTCCGTACCCCGACGGCAGTTTTACGATGGGGTTCGGCGGCGTTGGATGGAATCATTACGGATCGACGGAGCTTCCGAATACCAGAAAGTAACTGGGTCGGGTATATGAGTTTCAAGCCGGACCGTGAAAGAAAAGCGGCTGCAGGCCTGGCAGTGAGAGACGACGGACCCCGGGGTCATCTGTGAATGTCAAGGATTGAACGTATAACAACGGGCACTTGAGAAACGACGGCCAGAAGACTCAAGCGGGACGCCGGCGAGAGGGAATGGGCAATCCTCCTATTTGGAAGCATGCGAAAGTTTAATCCCCAAGGTGATTTCGCTAGGGGTGTAGCCTCTGCTTTCTTTTACGCGGAAATTGGGGCACTCCCAAATACCGATCCTCTCAATCCTCAAACCTCTAAGGCGTGGGCTTACGCTCATGATGTCGCAAAGGCTTTTTGGAGAAAAACAAATCCGGATAAAACCGCTGTGATTCGACATGTTAGTGAAATGCTTGCTCCGATCGAAGGCGAATGGAATCGCGTAGCGGAAAACGCCGTGAGGGGGGCCTCTGCAGCAAGCCGCCCCCCTCTAGCTCAAGTCATTGGCGAACTCCTGGATAGCCAATTTCCAGTAATTCGTCTTAACGCGACTTTTGGCATGCGCCATGTTTGGAAGAACCTCGGAGAAAGGTCTCACGACCTTCTTTCGAAATCCCTGAGTGATTCACATCCAGAGGTTCGTTCTGCTGCTGCCCGTATTCTTGGAAATTACCCAGGTTTGGGAGCAGCCGGTTTATTTTCAAAAGTCCTGAACGATCCAATTCCGTATGTTCGAGAAGATGCACTCCTTTCACTCGAAAACTATTCAGGTCCAGAAATTGGCGAAGTAATTCACGTCTCCCAAAATAACGTTGATCCAAAGATTCGACGAACAGCGGTAAGGCGTCTTTCCCGGTATTCAGGTCCAGATTTGATCGAATTCTATCTGACTGGGTTTTCGGATTTGGATGTTGAGGTGAGGTCAGAGGCAGTTCGCGCATTTAACGGGGAGACCAAACAAAGAATAGAGGAGCTGCGTCAGATCATGGCTTCATCGACCGAACCCGAGAAGATAAAAGCTTTCCAACAGGTACTATCAAAGTTAAAGCGAGTTGATTCCCGGTGTGTAACTGGACGATTGCGCTCATTGATAAAAATACGAAAGTGACCCGCCTGGATGACCTCCGCGCCCTCCCGGCGCTCCGGTATTCGAGAGGTACGCGCACCTCCTGTGCGCGCCATTTCATCTTCGCCTTCGGCAAAGGCTCCTCGAACCAGCCCTCGCCGCTTTCGCGGCTCGGCGTGGTTCTCATCCCGTGCATCCCGACCCTTCCACTTCAGACCCGCTTCGCCGGATCGTCGGCTTGCGTCCTCGGTACCCCCAGCCGCAACCAACCCCGTAAATGACACAAAGATACGCGAGCTAGCCGAGGAAGATGAGGCGAGCCGAGGGAGTGTACTCGAATGTACATGACCGAAGGCGAGACGAAATCTGACGAAGGATAGCGAAGCGGATCTGAAGTGGAATGGCTGGTTCGATTGTGAACGAAAGATTTCGGGTACTTGCACCCTCTTTTGTCCTAATCATAGGACAAGCTCCTGCGTCGTACAACGCCTATGTTGCTTGGTCAAAAGGATCGAGGAAACTTTCGAAGCAGGCGGGGTGCTAGGTTGCAAGTAGTGACGGCGAGAGGCGTTGTCTCGACATGCTGCTCGCACGGTCTCTGAGCCGGCTGCTAAGGTCCGACATGCTGGTCCGAAAAGCGGATAGGTTGTCAAAATATGGGCCGCATTGACGGCCAAAATAGGCCTTTTTGCCGGAATATTCATTGCACAATAATTTGACACCCTGGGTTTGTCAGTCGGACAACTGCTCGGTTTCAAAAGCCTAGTTTGCTTGCCGATTGGACAAAAATTGCCTCTTGAGTTAAGGCTCCGTCCGGGCGATAAGTAAGATAGCTCATCTACCATGTTGTAGAAGGAGTACGGGGGCCGCCTAAAACGCGGCCCCTGCCTTTTTCCAGTCCTGATATTCACGTTTAAGCTTCTCTTTTCTCCACTCGTATTCAATAGCGTATGCGGAAATGAGCAGTGCATAAGTCTCCTTATCCGCAAATACAACGATGTAGCTGAAATCCGTGGGCGCCAGAACAATACGTTTCTCCGGGCCGCCGCCCTTCTTATGTGGACGGGTATTGGTCCAGGCTCGAATTCGAGCTTCGGGAAATTCCTCAATCAGCGGCTTGATCCAAGGAACTCGTTCCCATCGTCGTGGGTCCATGGTGCGGTCCTTCTCTATCGGACCTTCGGATACAAGGTGCCAAAATATCGCCTCGCGCCCGTCAATCTTGTGCGTTTTATTTATGCTGAACCTTTTGAGCCGAAACTGTGGGCAAGAGTGAATCAAGTCCTTCAAAAATCGGTCGTAGACGGCCCGGTCAAAACGAATCCAATCGTTGTCAAAGTGCTCGGCCAAAATTAGCGGAGGTAACCACGAGGTGGGCGTCATTGCTCGTCAGCTCCCGAGCCCTGCCAAATGAAGATATTGACCTTGTCTTCCCGTTGTAGAGTTGATTTGGTGAGCGATTTTCCAGATCTACGTCTAATTCGCTCTATAATCGAATTTTTTGCATCACTGCGCTGGCTCAGGTTTCGATTAGCTTGGCCGACTGCTCCCATTAGAAGGTCGCCGAGTTGCAGGATTCCCACTTCTTTTGATTGGACTGACTCGACTCGTTCGACAATGTTTCTATCAAAGTCATAAATATTATGCGCCAGAACTTCGTGCAATTTGCGGATGCGTTCAGCGCTCTGGGTATCCTTTTGATCTAAATAGATATGAAATCGGTTCGACGAATCGAAAATGACCTTCAAAAGGTTGAACACCATTTTGTAATACCAGGTGTTGTGATCGGAGCTGAAGGCCTGATGATTCAGTACCCTCTTGTTTGGGATCACGAGAGCACGAAAGTGCAGGTCTGGTGCTCCAAAGAAATAGTCGACGAGATCAAGATAGAATCCGACTTTTGATGGAGATACTTTGTTCCACTTGATTTCAGTGTGAGGAGAAAGCTCGTGACGGAGACGGATCGCCTTAATTTCCTTGTGAACGCTCCGAACCTTGTCCTTAGGGCACCAAATTGCCCCGAGAACCATGGCATTGCTATCGTCGCGCTCTAGATGACAGGACTCATCGCAGTAAATATTGTAGATCGCCATAATTGAGATGTATCACCTCTGAATCCGTTACGTAAGTGTCAGCTCAAGAACCACTTGGAGGCCGCTTAGTGTATTGAAATAGGTTCACAACCTTCTCCATTACGGCTTCCTCGGTCGGGATGAAGCTTAAGCGCTCAGTCGCTCCCCCTTCGTCGATTCCGGCCAGCCGTACGTAACGCTGCATTGTCTTCATGTCCTTCCAGCCGCAGATCTTCATAACGACCGTCGCCGGAATTCCCGATCCGATGAGCTGAGTAGCGAAGCAGGCCCGAAGCGTATGAAACTTGATCGAAGGGAGGCTGTTGGCCTGGCAAAAGCCGCGAAGGATGGTCGCCTGCATTCCGAGGCGCCAATCCGAAAAGGGGGGTAGCAGCGGATCGTCTGGCGCTTTCTCCTCAATCTTCAGGTCGTGAATCAGAAACTGATAGAACTCGCTGGAAACGGGAATCGTTCGCCAGTATCCCGCCTTCGTTGGGCCGATTTCTTTTAATCGCGCATTCCAGTTCCGTCGCACGCGGATGAAGCCGTATCTCCGCTTGTCTATGGGCAGCTGCTCTTGCTCCATCGCGGTTGTCCGCGACACGATTTCGACATCACTGCGCTTCAATGCTTGGAGTTCGCCGCTGCGACAGCCGGTGAATACGGCAGCAACCCATACCGGGTACCAGGGGTGTTGCTGCTCCTTCGCCTTTCGTAATAGATCTCGAATTTCCTCGACTGTGAGAATCTCGGGGACCTTCTCTTCGCGATCGGCTTCGATTTCGAGTCCGTGAACTGGAGATTCCTGAACTCCGACGATCAATCGCTCTTCGATTCCCCATCTGTAGATCAAGTTGATAGTGTTTTTCAGGTGTTTGCAGAAGGAAGTGGATTTCCCTTCCTCTCGGGCAAAATGAACAATATCCCGACCATCGCCGCGATTGAGGTCAGACGCGGTGCGATTGAGCCATGGAGTTGTCCAGTTCCGGAGGAGAGAGGTGTAATCTTCGATCGTCGTGCGGGCGTAGCGCTTTGTTGGATAGAGTTCGTGGTGACGTTCCCATCGGTCGATAACGTCTCGCCACTTGATTCCTTTTGATTCTAAGCTTGCGAGCTTTTCGGATAGTTCGCGGAAAAGGCGCTTCTCTTCAGTTAGGGCGTGCTTTTCCGAGTCGAAGCCGACAATGCGCTTCTGGACTCGGATGCGACGGTCCTTACGACTCCGGAGGTCTACGTAGACCTGCCAAAGCTCTTTTCCGTTCTGTTCGTATTTGGTGACAGCCATGAGTCCTCTCCTCAGTAGGTAAGTGAGGACTCAATCATTCGGTCCAGTTCAATCCTTCGAAAGTAGAGCCTGCGCCCCAATTTCCTAGGCTTGATGTACCCCCGATATGTCAGAATGCGCAATGCATTCACCGACCGCCGAAGGTATTTTGCAGCATCCTTGGAATCAAGCCAGGTCAGGTCACTGACGGACTCGTTTCCATTTTCCCGATCAGTCGCGAGTTTCAGTATATCCATGGTTGTCCTCTCTTTCTAGTCTGGTCTTTGAATCTTGCTTCTGTGGGACGAGCCCCCATTTGCCCTGTTCGGTGGGTTTCCGCGGGGCCGGCTCCGATTTTTTAGTCGAGATATGAAAATTCTCGGGTGAAAGATCCCGCACCTCTTCCGCAACGGTCTTTTCGTTTGGAGCCGAAGCGGACGAGCGACGGCGCCCGTTCAGGGGTTCACGCTCGACCGTGGTGGTCTTTCCAAAAGCGCGGTAACTCCTTGGAAGAGGCAGCTTCGTAGCCCGGGTTAGCTTCTTCGTTTTTACGGAGATGACGCACTGGCCGACTCCCAAATTCTTGATGCGGTCGGGACCGATGATAAATTCCATGGTCTCACGGCTGGTGCCCTGACCGGTTTTGGACCCGCCCTGGGTCTGATGAGTTGTTTTCACCGTCGCGCGAGTGCCGAAGAACCTGGCCCAGAACTCCGAATCATCCGGGTCGTCCTGTCTGAAAACGATATGGACGTTACAGAGGCCCAAGATTTGCCCGGCAAATTCGGGACTGATCTTTTTCAGGTCGGAAATCGTCTGATGGGCGATGTGAATCATGAAATTTGATGACCGGCCCTTGTTTAGGAAGGTCGCGAAGCTTTCCGTTGCGAATGCGTCGAATTCGTCGATGTAGACGGCGAAGACGCCCTGCTGGTTCAGGGCTGGAAATCCTTTTCTCAAACCGGAAATGAGGATCAGCTCTTGAGTGAGAACCCGTCCCACTCGCGAGCTTTGGATCGAGCGGCCTTCGGTGGGCAGATCGACGAAAAGGATCTTGTTTTTCAGAACGATATCGAGGAGCGATATCTCGGGTCTGCCGTAGCGACTGGGTTTGCACGCTAAAATTTCCGCCCATTCGCTTTCGACTAGACTCCCAAAGTCGAAGAAGAGACCTTCCAGTGCATCGTTCTTTTGCTTGTCTGCAAGGTACTTCAGTTCGCGCACGAGATCAGGTAGCGCAAAGCCGGACGGCTTAGCTTGGGTGAGGCGATTGAACGCCTGAATGAGTCCGTATTCGCAGGCTTTCGCGTAGTGCGGTTCAGAGTAAATGTTGGCGTTGAGGAACTTGCTTTGAAGCTCCGACGGATTGCCGAGGCCGCAGGGATTCCAGATCGCGCTCTCTTCGGGGTAGGTGGCGGAAATGAGGTAAACGTCGTCCTCGCGGCCCACGGACTTAGCGAACCCTCGAACCTCTTCATACAACTCTCGGTCGCCCTTGGCGTCGATGATGAAACATCCACGGCCGCGCCGGATGTCTTCAAAGATGAGGCTCTTCGTTGCTTCGGTCTTCCCAGAGCCAGGAGATCCGACGATATGGCAATGTCTCACCCGGTCGTTGTCGCGGAGCGCGATGTCACCGAGCACCACATGGTCAGATCGTAGGAACCATAGAAGCCGGTAAAGCCGAAGTCCACGAACCACCCAGCCGAGGAGCTTCCACGGCACGCCGTGTTCAGCGATGAACATGAGCAGAAGAAGAACCCCCAACCCTCCAGCCAGCCCGTATTGCTGCGGAGTCAGTCGCCAATGCCACGGCCAAAGGGGAGAAGAGAAATCGGGTAGCACTTCAGAACTCCTTCTGCCCGAGCAGGTCGAGCTCGCCCTTCGGGCTATGAATGAGGGGATGTCCGGTTTTCAGTTCGCTCCAAAGTACGACGCCGCAGGGCTGATCGTCCGGCGCATCCTGGAGGTATCGTTTCAGCGCGGTGAACAGCTTCTCGTTGGCCGCGACGTAGAGGATGAAAACGATCGAAGGAGTTTCTTTCCACCGTTCCAGCAGGCGCAAGAACCGGGTCCGTCCCTTATCTGAGTGTTCGATCTCTATCGCAATGCCGTGTCCGGTCGGAAAGAAGAAAAGCCCATCGGGAATTTCCGGGAACTCGCGAATCTTGATTGCTCGCTCGGGTACAAACTCGCCATTCCAGAACTCTCGAAGGCGAAGACGGCACGAGGTAACAAGCGCGTCGTGCAATAGCGTCGTTGGATTGAGGGCGCCGGGATCACGGATTTCCCGTGCTCCGCTCACCCTGGCGATCTCCCTCCCGCGATCCGTTAAACGGTAAATTGGTTGAACACCGAACTCAGGATAGTTTTCTCGTTTCAGGAGTTGCGAATCACATAGGATCTTTAGTCGTCGGTTGATTCTTCGTTCTGCTGTGTTCCAGAAGAAATGGCGAATGTGCTCTTTGGTTAGGAACGACTGCTCCATGCACACCTTCAACACGGCCCGATCCCTATCAGATAATACTGTCCCTTCCCGTACCCCTGATTGCTGCGCACGCGCTTCGCGCGCGAGAGGTGAACGTATTGCGATTGGCGAGCTGCGGACAGCGCCGACCCCGGCCACGACAGATGTTGAGTGGGCGGGGTCGGCGCTGGGAACAGCGAGCCCGAAATCGCAATTACTTGAACCGATGGAGCTTTCGCGCGCGGAGGTGGGCCTGGGGGTGGGCAGGGTCGGGCCCAGGCTTTGGCCCAGGGTCAGGCCCACCCTGTCGGGGATAGGACCCACCGGATTTCCGGGTGTTTCGTTGCTGTTGGCTTCTGAGAGATGATTCACTTTTGCGCTCCCTTTTCTGCAGGGTGCTTCTGCTGAGGAACTGGCTCCGCGATCAGTTCCGCCGGTTGCGTAATGCGGTAGACGCGGTGGGGCTCATGAAGCGATCCGTCCTCGGCGACGGAGTCTTTTTCAACGAAGCTTTCGATCACCACAGGCGTTAGTCGTTGCTTCACAAAATCGGGAAGAGGGGCTTGCGCAGGCACCAATAGACCGGGGTCGTTTGACGAATTTGCTCGTTCTTTTTCGGCGAGCCGATCCTTCGATTCAGGGATCTTTCCGTCATCATAGGTGAAGAGCCCGATGGCTCCTCCGAGCAGTGCTCCCGACAATCCGAAGATCAGCGCATTCAGTCCTTGGCTGTCCTTGTCGGGTGCGAATGTTGCTCCTGCCGTTCCTCCGGCAGCGGCTCCGAGACCCGCGCCGAGGAGGAATCGCTTCCGGGGGCTGGCGCAACCGGTCACCATTAAGATGCAGAGTAAAAGGATTGTCGTTTTCAAAATCTAACCTCCTCATCAACGTAGACACTGACCGGAGTGTCGGCTTCGACAACCATGACCGGCTTCTCTTGGGTTGATTCCTCGATCAGGCGTTTCGACTGATCGGCGGCGGTCTGGGCGATTCCCTGAAGCACGGCGTTGCGGCCAGTGGGTTGAACCTGTGAAAAGCCGAACGAAGTGGGACTCGTTGATTGTTGAGAGGCCGCCAGGCCCGAAACAAAGCTAGCGGCCATGGCTCCGGCGACGGCCAATGCCTTTCCGGTGAACACCTGCGCTTCAAGCCCATAGGCCCCGGCTTGATCCAGGGCTCCGGCCTTAATCATCGCGACTTTGCCGGATCGAAAGATTACGCGGTCAAAATCAATCTGGAGGCGTCCAGGGGTTCCCGATTGCCTCGCTTTCCCGAGCACGCGAAGCCCGGAGAAGAGTCCCTGACCATTGTGCAACAGAACAATGGCCGGGGAGACCTCACCACCGACCACGAGGCGCGTAAGAGTTTTTCCGAAAAGCAGTTTACCGGCGGGGGTGCGAAGTCGGGTGAACGAGTCGTGTACCTGATAGAGCGGTGGAGCAGGTTTCGCCTCTGGCGCGGCTCCGATTGTTCCCTGAATGGTCGCCGGGTCGGGCTGCCTTGAGTTCTGAATACCAAACCGCGCAAGCTCCGCGTCAATCGACTTTTCGCGATGTTTCAGGCGAGCGAGATCTTCCTTATAGCCAGCCAGACTAGTGTGGCCGAGCAGAATGCCGGACAAGGTTATTAAAAGGGGAAAACGGTGTCGCATTATCGCGCCCCTTGGGCCGGCGCGGCCGGAGTGTCCGGGAAGAGAGTCATTTCTGTCGCGAGATCGCTGTCGGAGTCCTTTTTCTTCTCGATCCGAATCTTGCGAGTAATGGTCCCGGCGGAGGTTTCCAGGATCAGATTGGTTTGGCCCTCCAGCGCGATTGGTTTGATTAGAACGCCGCAGCCGGTGTCCCTGGGAAGCGCTGAGAGTTGGACCAGGCTTTCGTTTCCAACCGACGACAGTAGTAGGCGGCCTTGGCATTTGAGCTTTCGAACGTAACCAGGCCGTAGAACTACCTCGAATGCATCGAACGGGTTAAATGCCCACGCGTCCGCAGCAATAACAGCCAAGAATAGAACTGAAGTGACTCTCTTCATCCGATTATCCTCCCTTTAACGATGCCAGCCGCCATGGTGGCCTTTTGAACAGCGAATGAGACTGCCTTGTGACTTGGATCCAGTTCTCCGGAGAGTGCCCCCGAAACAAAACGGTGAGTAAAAGTGGGAATGGAAAGATAGAGCAAGATGCACAGCGCTTCGATTGCAACGATTCCGACTCCTACGCCGCCGGTCGCTTCGTGGGCGGCCCGCGCGAGTGGGAACGCTGCGACCTGGATCAGCCGCAAAACAGGAATCCAGAGCGCTAGCTCGAAAAAAAAAAGAACCGAATTAAACATGAATTTTGGAAATATCGGGAAGAAGCCGATCGAAAGCGGGGCAAGGAATGACAGGACCTTCCAGAAGATGGCCCTAGCGTTTTCGAGCATCACCGCGACGACGAGGAATAAAAGCTCTGACAGGCTCTTCACGACAGCCCACACGCCGGTTCGCCAGATTTGCAGAAGGATTTCCGGGACGGCAGCCTTTCCACCCTCTGCGTCAGTGATGGCGGCTGCTTTTTCGTAGGCCTGAGATAGAACCTGCTTAACTCCATCAGGATCGCCCTTTTTCGCGATCCAGTCCGCGAGCAATCCCGAAAGCTGATCGAGCCCCGAGACAATTGGAATAAAGAACATAAGCCCCAAAAAGCCGATTGCGATCCTTTCAAATGGAACCCGGAGGTCGCCGTTGCGCTGATGGATGAGGAGCGCGATCCCAAAGCTAAGGAGCAGCAGGGCGCGACCAATTCCGAGGAGACTCGTGGGATCCAGCGCAACGACGGTGCTCATTGCGAGACTCCTTTGGAGTTCGGCTTGCGTCGCTGAGCCGATACGGATGGTTTTTTTGAAATTCCACCTCTGAAATACTCATTTTGGGCCTGAATCGATGCGTTTTGCTGTGCCAAAAGTGTCTTCTGAAGGTCCAGTGTTTCCGCTTGGAGCTGTATCAGGTGGGCCATTCCCTGGAGCTGAACCCCTTGGGCCATCATTTGGGAACTTTCGGCAGCGGCGGTGATTTGAGCGGCACGACCAGGCGACGCCGTACGGGACTCGGCGGCAAGGGTGCTTCCGGTGCCGATCATCTCCTGGCCCATCTTGTAAGACGTCTCGCTTTGAATCGCGGCTTGGGAGATCGAAAGGTCCGCGAGGGCGATCTTGAGCTGTATGACCTCTTCGGCCCGGTACGCCAGGAGTCGCATTTCTTCGATTTGGCGATTGAGGGCAGAGATGTCTCGTACCGAGTTCGGCTCAAGGCCCTGAGCACGGATTATGATCTCTTCGACTGCATCGATCTGCGCGAGTGCTTTGTCGATGCCGCGGTTGATCTCAAGTAGCGCGTTCCGCTGGTCCTCCAGTACGCCAATGGTCTCGGAGAGCCGCTCAAGTTCAGTGATCTGGCCGGCCACAAGCTTGAGGAGTGCGATGTTCTCCTCGCCAAAAATCGAGGCGTGTACAGTGGCGCTAAGAAGAAGTAGGCAGCCGGAAAAGGCCCTAAGGTTTATTGAGCGCATGGGGCGACCTCCTGTAAACGTTCTCTCACTACCTCGCGGCGGATTGTGTCGGTCCGGTAGAGATCGTGTTCTTCGGGGGTCAGTTCAAGCCTACCGATTCGTGAAAAAAATGGAGTTTTCACCAGACATTCGGCAAAGACGCCCTTTTCCTGGCGCAAGTAGCGGACTCGCTCGATTTCGGTCCGGTTAAGACCGAGATCGCCGGTGAATTTTGCCGGATCTTCGCGTTGCCTCAAGATGACTTGAATCGGGGAGTTCTGGAAGATTGCCTGGCCGTTCCGGTCGCAGAGTAGATCCGATAGGGATTGCGTGATCGCGACGGCGGCGCCGTCCAGCTTCCGAAATTCTCGAAATGCCCGCTGCACTAACACAGGCTCGTCCTTGAGCACGCTCCAGCACTCATCCATGACGAAGTAAACCGGATGGGCAGATGGGCGGGATTTCAGGAACGTCTCGATTGAGCCCAGAAGCAGTTTGAGAGCGTCTTTCTTTTCTGAGTCGTACAGCTCCGAAAGCTCGACTCCCTGAAATGTTCCAACCTGATTCAGAGGGTTGAGAAGCTGAGGAATGGACTCGGAAAGCTGCTGCCTCGTTTCGGGTTCGAGATAGAGACCACCGCGCCACTTCACGAAACGGCGGAAAGAGCGAAGGTGGTCGATAAATAGAACAGAAAGAGGAAATCCAGCGTCCGCCATCCTGCGGAGGATCGCGACCATAAATACCGATTTCCCGACGCCTGAAGCGCCGTTCACATTGATATGCAGTGCCGAAAAGCTCGGATCTTGGAAGTTCAGGGCCAAAGGGCGACCCCGGAGCGTTTTTAAGAGCGCTCCAGCGGTGCATAGCGGATCGCCTATATTGGGGATCAGATCGGCTCCAGTAACGGATCGTATGATAAATGAGCGGTGCAGACGTTTGCGCAATCCGAGCGCTGATAGGACGGCCAGGGCTTTTAAGAAAGCCTTCTTCTCCTCAACGAATAGCTCGGAATCGAGGGTGAGAGGTTCGGGAGAGAGGATGATCAGGCTTCCCTCAAGCATCCACTCTGCACCGCTCGAAAGCTGCTGCGCGACTTGGGTTGCTTCTTCGAAGGTAACATCGGAGTCGATATCGCTAACCGAGGCATTCCCGCGAGCCGACCGCTTTCGTGACGATTCGATTCGCGCTTTGATTTTGTGTTGATCAAGACCTCTGAACGTAGTCACGATCCGGATTGGAGTTTTGATTTGCTCAAGAAGCGAAAAGATAAAAAGCGGGTCCGTGGAGTACGGCAGTACCGCTAACGAATAAACGTGGGTCTGATTGGAAATGCGGCCGTTAGTCAACGTCTCCAAATTCGTTTGCCATCTGGATCCAGCCCAACCTGCATCGGCTCGGATTTCCTGGATCTCGGTCCCGTCACTCCCAATAGAAGTGAAAACCGTGTACCTCTCTTTGGGCATCAGTCGGCGGAGGCGAAGCGAGAGGTCTTCTTTGCATCGGACCAGGTCGATTTGATCGAGGGTGTCGGGCGGAACCACCGCGATTCCGGATGCTACGAGTTCCGCCCGATCCATATCTTGGGAGCGCTTCAGAGTCAGCTCGATCGCAAAGAGGATCGACTCGTCCCACCCGGTGCGCCCAATCCGGCTCAAGATCCGAAGTGCCGCGTATCCGACAACCGCCACTCCGAGCGTCATCAGATTCGCTCCAAAAGACCCCTGTCCCAGGAGCTGGACGGCGGATACGGCGACCGCAAGACCAAGAAGGCCCGAGAACGGGACCCCGAAGATCAGTGCGGGTCGGAGGAGGGTCTTCTTTGTTGGCTCAGAGTAGTTTCGCATTGGACGCCCTGGTTATTTCAACTGAGCTCTTAGAAACGCCCACACGGCATTGACTCCGAGAAGGGCGACGACCCCGATTGCGACAGTTTTGGCCTTGTCTTTGGCTTCTGGTTTATCCTGAGCGAAAGCCAGGGCCGTTTCGCCGCAATGATAGAGGGCAAAAATCGGCATGATTCTGCCCAAGACGGCAGTGACGAGACTCGTGAGCGTCGCTTCGAAGTCGGCGGCATAAGCCAGCGAGGGGATCAGGGCTAAAATAACAATCCACTTTCCGTTTTTCATACAGTGAGGTCTCCTTCTTCAAATGACTTGAAGTCTGGTTCTGAATGTTCCGGCTTTGAATTGGCAGCGGGCAGAAGCCCGACAGGGCAGATTTCGTCGGCCAGAATCTCAAAGCCCGAAGCCCAATCACCGGAGTCGCGTTCAAATTTGAAAGTCTTGAGCTTTCCGTAAACCGTGACCCGGCTGCCCTTCGTCAGCCCGGCTTGGACACGAGCACCGAGGGAGCCAAATGCCTTAATTGGAAACCAATTGGTGTGCGTGTGTTCGTATTTGCCGGAGAGTTTATTGAACTGGAAAACGCCCTCCGCAAGCATGAAGCTCACGACGCCCTTGGATTCGACGTTCTTCTTGTGCAGCTCGGGATCGTTCCCGAGATTACCGGTTACAATGATCTGATTGGATTGCATGGTTATTCCTCCCATTTATTTTCGCTGGTTGACCCCGAGGTGAAGGCTCCGGAGCGTGAAATCAGGACCCCGTTCACATCGACGACGGGGTAATAGGTGAGATACAGCGGACTTCGGCTGAAGCTCGATGCATTGGGCTGCTCGCCGGGGCGGTATGCGTCCGGGGTGAGGTCAACTGCGTTGAAGCCGTTACAGCCGTAGTATTTCGTGCCCTCGACAGTGGAATAGTTCATGATCCCGCAGGGAATATTGCGGCGCTCGGTAGCAACTCGATTCACGACTGAGAGAACGGGTTCGCCCTTGTATCCGTCTGGAAACGGCTTGCAGTAGGCATTGTTTTTGACCTTGAATCGGATGGACTGGCCTGACACTTCTTTGAGAAGCGCGAGTGCCAGGCAGTCCACGACTTTGCCATCCGGCCAACGGAACCGAAGCGTCAACCCGCTGATCACGTCCTGATCCGTATTTCCGAGAGGCGCATTCACTACATGGTTATTAACCGGTGCCGGAGCGCTGAAATACCGGGAGATCCGAAGATCCGAGATCTGGTTTTTGCAGATCGGCTCATCGTGACCGGTTTCGCAGACCTGCTGAGTTTGCGAGCAGTAGCTTCCCCACTCGTCGCAGCCGATTGAGCCGTATTCCAAGCACACTCCTGGATCAGTGACCGGAGCGCATTCCCGTCGAACACTGCATCCGCCGAAAAGCCCGAGGCTGAGGCAGCCCAGAATCGAAACGTCTGAAACGGTATTGCATTCGTTGCGGGTGCCATACTTTACGCAGCCCGCCTTCGGACGTTTACAGAAGTTCTTGTACTCCGTGCATTCATTCTTGTATTTGCGGCAGGCTGGAAGGACCTCTCCCGGCTTGTCGAGGCAAACGAGTCCCTTATCTTGAATTTTAGGCTGGGCCTGCTCGTCTTCAAATTCGTACTCGTGAACAACAAGAGAAGTAAGTTGAAGTTCATACTCTTCGCCTTCCCGGACGGTAAAGACGTCCTGGGCAATGCCAGTGGTCGGCGGCTTCGTCAAGTCCTGCCTTTGCTCTCCTCGAATCGCCACGTTGGTTGAGTTCAAGATCGGCTTGATGATGGATGACGAATAGAAAAGCTCCCCCTGACGTCCGAGGCTTTCATTGACGACGCGCACAGGGACATCGACGGCTTTAAAGGCGGCTTCATCTTTCAGGACGTAAAGTTTTCCCTTCTCGCCGGCCTTTTCGTCGAAAAAGACGACTTTCATTTGAGCCATGGCAGTGTTTTTGACGCGGTCGAAGAACCGCTCACGAGCGGACCATTTCGAGAGGGCATCCTGCGCGTAGGGGGAGAGGATTTGATCGGCCTCTTCCGAAGTCAGCTCCTTCTTTGTGTCTGGCTGTTCCGCTTTATCGGATTTTGTGACCAGGCGTTCCTTCAGTTTGGGAAAGAGCTTAGCTGTCTTGACCTGATAGACTCGGATTTCGTCGGTATAGCTTCCCGCGATTTCGTACATGGCTGCGACTTCAGCGGAGCCGTTGAAAACGTCTTCGGCGAGGAATCGTTCGATGTACTTCCGAGAGCCGGTCAAGGTGACCGTGAATGGCTGGTTCGGCTGGCATCCAGTCGGGCCGTTGGGTCCGCCAAAAACATGTGGAGTAACGTCGGTATCCATCCCGGCGATCTTGATGACTATCGTCTTTGGACACGAACCGAGACTCGTTAGCTCGTGACCGTAACCAAATGAGTCTTGAAGCTCCTTTTGGATAGCGGCGCGTTTGTGATCGTCGAGATAGAGGGAATCCGGGATTCTGATACGGCTTGTCGCGTACGGGAGTTCCCGCTGGCTGCCATCGATGAGTGCGATCGGGACAGTTAACGCAACTTGGTTATTGGAAAGTTCACGTAGGCTGGCGCGGCCTCCGTCCACGCTGCCAATCACGAGCACTTTCGGGACGACAAATGCGCTGTGCTCGAATCGTTCTGATCCCGCAATTTTGTAAAGGGTGTAGCCGGATTTCGAGTTGAACCACGTCACGCTATTTCGAGAGACCTCATTCCGGACTTTCTCGCGTTCGGCGGCAGTCATGCGGCTGACTGTAAGATCCGCTAAATCGCCATTGGATTCGAATTCGGTAACCCAGTCGTCACCGAGCGGAGCGGGTGGGGGTGCTTCTGTACCCTTTTCCGGCGCGCTGACGCTTCCATGCGTCGGTGCTACCGAGTCAGAGGATTTTTGGCCGAGGCTGCATCCGGTCGCCGCGATCAGAAATAGCAAGGCAAGAGACGAAAGCTGAATGGTTTGCTTCATTGTAGGTGTCCTCCAATATTGGAATCTGTGAATTCGAGTTCGAGGCGGGTCGCGTAGCTGTACTGCTTTTCAATGGGGGTACGATCGGCTTTGCCGTCGCATTCGTACCAGCCGAGGAACCAGTCCGGGGCATAGCTGCCGTCGGCCTGCTTGACGCCTTTGGCGACGAATCTTCCGCAAGGACGCGTGTCCTTAAGAAAGAAGCGCGATTGCGCATACATGTTGAATTGATTTCCCGGAGGCAGAACGCAGTCCTTCAAATCAGCCACGCGGATGACATCGCCATAAATGGCTAAATCGGTAAGGACGCATGTAGCGCGATCGAGGCGTTCATTCTCGAATGTGAGATAGATCTTCCGGAAATCAACGTCGAGGTCGAGGAACTCCTCTTCGCGGTAGGTATCCAGGATGAGGAGTTCGTCAAAGTAGTGGAGTTCGGAGAACTGCCGTTCAACGGTGAATTCCTGACAGCAGATGGGAACGATTTCGATCTTTGGGCCACAGACCTTGCCTGGACATGGGGGCGGGGGTGTCTGGACCCACATTTCGTCATAGAGCCCGTAGTCCTTCCCGTCTGCGGTTGTGCACTTGGGAAGGCTGAATTTGCCGAACAACAGATCCGACGGCGGAATGGGCTGGCCAAATCCGTTGGTGCAGCTGTCCTGGCAGGTGACCTTATGGCTGAACGTGGTTGAATAGGACTGATCGACGCGGACGTTTGGCTTTCGATCGATCCGCATATACCAGGGACAAGTGACAGTTGCCCCGGTCTCGCTGGTGAGGACCCGCTCGGAAACGACGGGGTTGTTGCGGGACGGGTAGTTCACGAGAGCCGTGAGCCGATTGACTTCAATCAGGAACTCCTGCCCGCGCTGAACCTTTCCGACGAGGACCGGTGCCGGATGCTCGCCGTCGAACGTTCCGCTGTAGACTGAAACCGCAGTCGTAGCGGCTTTGGCGAGCCTTGCCTCAATGACACCGGATGCGGCAATTAGGCTTAGAATGGCGAATTTTAGATACACTCCGCCCCTGAAGGACGGAGATTTCCCTGCGCTTTGCATGGATACACTCCTCCAAACGCTTGAAAAAACGTTCGAATTTTTTGGGTCCACAAAAAGGCGGGAGGTATGCTAGAAGAGATCCAGTTCTTAACGGAACACTGGGCTCATGGCACCCTCTGTTAGCAGCAGAGGTTCCCGCTGTGGGCCTTTTTTATTTTAGGTCGATTCGTGGCCGCCGAGGTCAGCGATACGGCTTCCCTCGATACCGGCAACGCGAAGCTCGTGACCGCCGTTGGTGGCTGCGCCGCGAGCGAGAATCGCCTTCCTATTAGTGGCCGCTCCAGCAGTTTTCTTGGAACCGCCGTTGCCACCCTGACCATTTCCACCTTGTCCATTCCCGCCCTGTCCGTTCGTTGCTGCGCCTGCGACGACGAGTCCGAAAATGATGGTAGCGAGAATCACATTCAATTTTTTCATAAGTCATCTCCTGGGTTACGGCCACCTTTTCGCGCAGGGCGGTTTTAAAGGCAAATTCTTTTTTCGCTTTTTTTTCTGATTACGAAGTGCTACTTCGCAGCCGGGAGTTTTGCCATGAATTTTAGTGAGTTCCTGAGAAATCTAAAAACGAAACGTGGTTTCGCATCGGCGCGTGAAATGTTCGAGAAGTTTGGCGGTGACAAGAAAACGAAGATGTCACTACGCAATTTCCAGCTGATCGAGTGCGGTCAACAGGCCCCTACGCCGAAAGCTTTTGCTGCGCTGTTTCGTCAATTGCGGCGTGAGGAGTATCGCGATGCGGTGGTCTCGTTCTTTCAGTCAGTCGTTGATCAGGACGACCACGAGTTAATTGATTACCTGGAAGAGCATCTGACGCCGGCGTACGAGCGAACCGAGAAGAGCATCTGGGATAGCAACAGGCCGACAATGTTCTACTCCGAAAATCAACTCGACTTCATGGTGCAGAACAAAGAAGCGATGCGACTCCATCACAGGCTTCTGCTTTGGGAGAAGGTTCCACGGGCACAACTTAAGGGCCTGGAGGAGACGGCAAAGAAACTGGTGGATTTCGATCTGGCCGAGGAAAGACCGGACGGCTTGTATCCCAAGCGGAGCCTGTTTCGTGTTCCAAACTATGAAAATTCCGCGCCGTCCGCTGTACGTCGGGGAACACGCTACCTGATGAAACACTTGGACGCGTATATTTCTGAAGATGGGACGCCAACGCAGGAAGCGATCTACGCTATCCAGCTCGTTGATCCAGAGGTCGCAAAGCAGATCAATGCTGAGATGAAGAAGTTTAAGCAATGGGTGCAGCGGGTGGCCTCCGAAGGTACTTCGGATCACCTGGTTCCATACTTGATGATTGGGTTCGGGAAGCAGCTCGATAAGAGGGAGTTATAAGCATGAGTACGACTGCTGAAAGAGAAAATCGGGTTTTGTCTCGAATTACGCTTGTTACGTCTTTCGGTGATTTTCTGTCGTTCTTTGCGGTCTTACAGTGGCTGCATCAGACGGGAGCTTCGGCGATAGTTGGCGGTTTCAGTGTAGTTTTGAAGAGCTTGGCAGTGGGAGCCGGTGGGATTCTGCTTCCGTTGGCGTTACGGAAATACTCGACCAGAACTGTGATGATCGCGAGTCAGTTCGTGTCCTTCATCACCGCATCGGGCTTGCTTGCCATGATTTTGCTGGGCCGAAATGATGTATGGCCGATTTTCACGCTTTTTTTCATTCAGAGCTTGCTTAAGCAGTTATTCGATGGGGCGCGAGAAAGTCATTCGCAGGCACTGGCCTCACACGACGAGCAGATGACGCTTCAGGCTCAGTTGCTGTCCTCGTTCTTCGGTGCTCAGTTCATCGGTCCGATCGTGAGTTTCCTTTTGATCCGGTTCCTGCGGATCGAGATCCCGGTGGCGCTGGACGCGCTCTCGTTCCTGGTTGCCGGCGTGATGGCGATGGCGGTCGAAAAGCGTCGCGTTCAGATGGAGGCGATTCATGTTCTTCGGCCTCTCAAGTACATCTGGTCGCGCCCCCTTCTGCGCGACATTTTTCTTCTCAGGAGCGTGGGCTTCTGGTTTTCGATCGGGCTTTTCAATTACCTGCTCTTCTCCGTCGTGAGCGAGCACTACGGACTTACCCTCGTCTATTCGGCATGGGTGTATTCGCTGATGGGGTTGGGGGCCGCGATCTCGGCGACATGGTTGCGATCGCCGGACGGATTCAAGAAGACACGTTTTGCGGGCCTTAATGAGGGCGTAATGGCGATGGTTGCTCAGATCGCTTTCGCTGTGACGATCTTGGCTTTTATTCGGCTTCCGAGCTTCGGCGTTGCTCTTGCTGTTTTGGTCGGGACCGGTTTGGTAATGGGGCTCAATGCGGTTGCAACCCAAACCATTCGCCGCAAGCTTTGCGCTGCAGATGAGTTTCCAGAGGTCGTTGGGCTTGAGCTTGTGGTGGGCAGGCTAAGCGATGGCGTTGTGTCAAGTATCGCATGGATCACGATGTCATCTGGTATTTTTGGGTATCAGGGTTGGATGATAGTAGCGGCAGTAGGGCTCCTGCTATCAGGATTTCTGCATAGTCGGTTTGTTCAGAAGTCCGCGTGGGATACGGTGGAAGCGCCGGTGGCTTCGATATATCCCTCATAAGTCGGCTCATTTGAACCAGATTTACACTCTGTACTAAAGTTTGAAAAAATCCATGCAGAAGGAGTGAATCTCTTCTTCTTTCGAGTCGCGAATAATTGCCTTTGCGTTCTCAATTGCTTTTACCAGGAGCG